>Ga0206131_10000058_pt1 | contig 142058 bp, 121 predicted proteins | sample Helgoland_Spring_FD_148636 | JGI IMG/M metagenome (GOLD analysis project Ga0206131, IMG submission 148636) | Pelagic subsurface seawater microbial communities from Kabeltonne, Helgoland, North Sea - Helgoland_Spring_Bloom_20160517_1 | ecosystem: Environmental > Aquatic > Marine > Epipelagic ...
TGTGAAAAAGTGAATTTTCCGAATTCCGAGACAAAGGCTAACAAATCATTGCATGATTTATTCCTTTTGTGTTCAACTCCCTTTCTGAAAACAAGTTTTGTTGGGATTATTTCATGATCCCTTTTGGTTCCGAATTCCGAAACAAAGGCTAACAAATCATTTCATGATTTATTCCTTTTGTGTTCAACTCCCTTTCTGAAAACAAGTTTTCAGCGGTCGTTAAACACAAAAGGCTTACGATAATTATCGTAAGCCTTTGTTTCTTAGTGAACCTGCAGGGATTCGAACCCCGAACCTCCGCATCCGTAGTGCGGTGCTCTATCCAGTTAAGCTACAGGTCCGCATTGGGGCGGCAAATTTAAAACTATTTTGTAGCAACAGGTTTATTAATTGCCAATTTTATAAGATTGGCTTTGTTTTTTATTCAAAGTTTATCATTACTGATTTTGCTTCTACACCATAGTTCGTGTGCAATACAACAAAGTATACTCCAGTCTTAATTTCTGAAAGGGGAGCTGAAAACTTTACAAATTCTGAATTTAGAAACTCATTTTTTAATTGTTGAATGTGCCTTCCATTTACATCAATCAAATCAATTTGTACATGAGATTTATGAGGAAGAGCAAAGGAAATGATTAACTGATTAAGGTTTTGGTAAACTTCTAAACTCTGAGAAGAATTAATTTTTACTTCAGATGTGTTTAAAGGCTTCTTTGAGTATTTATACAATTGTGCTCCGCTTAAAAAAGCTGTAGTATCATTTACCTTAAAAAAACGGTTAAAATTGGAACCCGTAGAAGATTTTGACCAAGTTTTACCACCATTAAGAGTTTCGAATAATTGATTTAACCCTCCGGTTACACCGTAGTTTGTATCTACAAAACCAATTGTTTGCGATTGGTAAAAAGTATCAATAACAGTTTCAATTGTCCAAGTTTCGCCATTGTCTTCAGATTTTAAATACCTCATTGCTTTAGATGCAGGGTTACCTTGAATAGAACCCACCCAAACATTATTTGAAACTTGGTTTATTTTCCAAACATACTCATTCGGAAAACCTGTGGTGGCAACCTTTTTCCAAGAATCACCGCCATCTTCTGTTTTTAAGATTACACCTCCTTCTAATGTTTTGTTAGATTTTCCGGCAGCAAAGCCAAATTCAGTCGAAATAAAATCTAGCTCTACAATTCCGTTGCTTAATGAATCTAAATTTAAGTATTCCCATTTGTTTCCATTATCGGTAGATTTTACCACATATCCAGGCCCGCTCCATTTGCCACCTGCATATATTACTGAATCAATAATGCTAATGGCACAAATACCAGGAATTGCAAATGGTGTGTTTAATTGGTTAGAAACATTTATCCAAGTTAAGTCTCCATCTGTGGTTTTGTAAAAAGCAGAATCTAAACTTCCAATAAAACCAATTTGAGAGTCAATAAATTCAATACATCTTAAATATTCATCAAACGTTTTTTCAATTTGCCAAGTTTTTCCACCGTCTGTGGTTTTTAAATATTCGCCTTCTGAGTTTACTGCAAAACCTTCATTCTCATTTAAAAAGAAAACATCATCATAACGCGATGCTACAGGCACATTTAATGTTTCCCAATGGTTTTGAGCAATTAAGGGATTTCCCAAAAAATCTATGAGGATAACAAAAATTATTAAGATGTTTAATTTTAGTAATTTCATTTTTCAAAACAAACAAAAAATGAAAACCGAAACCATCCATCAAACAGAAACTTTTAATTGCTCCACTAAAAAATTTTACAAGGCTATATTAAATAGTGAGTTGCATTCAGAATTTACTCAATCTAACTGTGAAATTAATGAGGTGATTGGAGGAAAATATTCTGCTTATGATGGATATATTTTAGTTGAAAATTTATCACTGGAACCTTTTACTAAAATAATTCAAACTTGGCAAGCAGGAGATGAAGATTGGCCATCAAACTATTTTAGCACAATATCTTTTTTACTCAAAGAAGAAGGTGATAAAACGATTTTATAGTTTACCCATAAAGACATTCCTTTTGGATTGGCCAATAGGTATGCCCAAGGATGGCAAGAATATTATTGGCAAAAAATGAGAATTACTTTTGGTTGGTAATTTGTGTTTCCAAATACCTATTAAGGTATTTTTCGGTTATTTCAGGAAAATTGGTTGTAAAATATGAATCAAACTCCAACAATTGATTTTTTGATAGAGTAGAAGAATGAATTTTTAAATTTTCTTTTTTTCCATTGGTAAATGATTCTTTTCCCCTTTTGGTGTAAAGGCCCACTGAGGTTTTTTGATGGTCGGTTAAATTTTCTTTAAGATTTGCCAACCTTTTTGTCGGAAGATTTAAAAACTCAACCAAATCATCAATAAATTCAATGGGGTTTTCTATCATATCTTCAAAATACAGCAATTTTTTATCTCCTTGGTATCGGTTAAATACATCAATGTTTTTTACATACCATTTACATGGAGTATGCAATGATTCATCCTCTAAAAATGTTTGAATATTTGGATAATCAGTCCATTTGGTTTTAAATTGCCTAATTAAACACTCTTTGTAATTTCTTAAAATAAAAAAAACCTTAGGGTGTTTTTTGATAATAAACTCTCCATTATGGGCTCTATCTATCACAAAATCTCCATTAATAGCCCTATAAAATATGTTATTTCCCCTAATTAACCTGGTTTCACCTGGCGTGGGCTTTTGGGTTAAATATTCAATAACATACCTAATCCAGTTGGTTCCACTCCGCGGGTACGAAACTAGAAGCGGTTTGTTAAACCGTTGGTAACCTGTGTTTACATTAAATTTTTTAGCCAATTGAAAATAAATTAATTGCAATTATACAATGATTAAGAAAGTTATTTTGAGATGTTTTTTTTGTGAATTATTTAAAAAAAATCGTGCTTCGCAAACATTTTTTTTTACTTTAGGTTATTGTTTTGTATTTATTTAAATGAATTGAATAGATTCGCACCGAAAATTTTAGTTAATAACTAAAAAGTAATTTTACGTTTATGCAGTATGTAACCAAAAGAGATGATGTAATTGAAAACATCAAAACCCTTGAATATTTTATTACATCAGGAAGTAAGGAAGAAAAAGAATTTGCCCTTGATATTGTTCTAAACTCAGAAGATCAAATAATTTATAAAGTTAACGGAGAAAACCATTTTGGTCCCGTTAGATATTGTGTTGATAAACAAAATACAATAAAAGAATACAAGGCTAACTTAGAAGAAGTTCCACAAAAAGAAATAAATAATGTGATGACCAAAATTGTTGGCAATCCATTTTTTAATGATAAAACAGATGAGAAGTTTGCTGAATACGCGGCAACACTAAACAAAAAGCTTCCGAAAATTAAACGAAGTTTTTGGCGAATAAAAGACGAAAGAGGAAAAAATCTCGATTTAAAATTGTAAAAATTCAATCCCCCAAATTTTGGGGGATTTTTTTTTGCCTTTATTGAACCCTATTAAACAATCGTTGTTGTAGTGCTTAATATTTAACCACAATTTGCATGAAGCAACTTTTTACCATAGTTATATTATTTGTTTCTTTTCCATTGCTTGCGCAATTAGGCTCAATAAAAGGAAAGGTTATTGACGGAACTACTCAGGAGCCTGTACCATTTGCTAACGTAGTTATTGAAGGAACTCAAAACGGAACAGCTACTGATTTTGATGGAAACTTCACCATTTCTAACGTAAACCCTGGATATGTTAAATTAGATATTTCGGTTGTTGGTTATGAAAGAAAATTATCAGAAGATTTATTTGTAACACCTTCTAAAACCCCGTTTGTTGGAATAAAACTAAACTCTAGCTCTACTGAATTAAAAGAGGTGGTAATTGAAACCTCTAAATTTAGAAAAACAGAAGAAAGTCCTGTTTCACTGCAAACTTTAGGTATAGAAGAAATTGAGAAAAATCCTGGAGGTGGTAGAGATATATCTAGGGTAATTCAATCTTTACCCGGTGTTGCTGCAACTCCAAGTTTTAGAAACGATATAATAATTAGGGGTGGTGCTCCAAATGAAAACCGGTTTTACATTGATGAAATTGAAACTCCTATCATCAACCATTTTCAAACCCAAGGTTCATCTGGTGGACCAGTTGGTATTTTAAACGTGAATTTGGTGAGAGAAGTAAACCTTTATACTGGTGCATTTCCATCGAATAGAGGAAACGCTTTGAGTTCGGTTTTAGAATTTAAACAACTCGATGGAAACAAAGAAAAACTAAACTTTAGAGGTGCTATCGGGTCTTCAGATTTTGCAATTGCAGCTGATGGCCCATTGGGAGATAAAACCACTTTTATTGCATCATACAGATTTAGCTACCTGCAATTTTTATTTACAGTAATTGGCTTGCCAATTTTACCTCAATACCAAGATTATCAGTTTAAGGTAAAACATAAATTTAATAACAAAAACGAGTTTTCTTTAATCAGTTTAGGAGCTTTAGATCAATTTTCTTTAGACTTAAATGCAAACGATGGCGTAACAGATCCTGAACAAATAAGATCAAACAATTATATTTTGGGCAATACGCCAATCAACAATCAGTGGAATTACACCATTGGTGGCGTTTACAAGCATTATTCAAAAAACAGCTTTCAAACTATTGTTTTAAGCAGAAATATGCTTAATAATGTAGCTACTAAGTATGAAGATAACGATGAATCGGATCCATCAAAAAAGATTTTAGAATATGGCTCAAGAGAGCAAGAAAACAAGCTCAGGATTGAAAATACTTATCGTAAAAACGATTTTAAATTAAACTTGGGAGTAAACTTCGAAAATGTGGTTTACAGTAACAATACATTCAACAAAATTGCAACAACAAATGGTATTATAATCAGAGATTTTACATCAGAACTAGACTTTTTAAAATACGGAATTTTTGGTCAAGCATCGAAACTATTTATTGATGGAAGGTTAACCGTTTCTTTAGGCTTTAGAACAGATGGGGCAAATTATAACTCTAACATGGCCAATTTATTAAATCAGTTTTCACCCCGTATTTCAGCCTCTTATGCCTTTAACGAAAAGTGGAGTTTAAATTTTAATACAGGTAGATACTATCAATTAACACCATACACAGTATTAGGGTACAGAGATGCAGCAGGCGACTTAGTAAATAAAAGCACCACAACCTACATACAAAGTGATCATATTGTTGCAGGTGTTCAACACAACCCAAATGAATCAACAAAAATTACAGTAGAAGGCTTTTATAAAGGCTACAGCAATTACCCGATGCTACTAACGGATAGTATTTCTCTAGCCAACCTAGGAGCTGATTTTGGTGTTATTGGTAACGAGCCAACAGCATCAATTAATGAGGGTAGGGCATTTGGCGTTGAATTTTTAGTTCAGAGGAGGGCATCAAATGGTATTTATGGAATATTAGCCTACACTTTTGTGAGAAGCCAATTTAAAAACGCGGATGGCGATTTTATCAGCTCTGCTTGGGATAGCAGAAACTTTGTTACATTAACCACAGGTAAAAAGTTTAAAAACAATTGGGAAGCCGGTTTAAGGTGGAGATATGCAGGTGGTTTACCTTATACTCCGTTTGATGTTGATGCATCTTCAAATATTCAAAATTGGAATGTAACAGGAGCAGGGGTAAGAGATTTTGACCAATTGAATAGTCTAAGATTAGATGCATTTTCTCAATTAGATATCAGGGTAGACAAAACATGGTTTTTAGAAAAGCTTTCAATAAACCTATATGTTGATATTCAAAATGTTTACAACGCCGCTGCAGATCAACCTGCATTTTTAGATGTGGTTAGAGATGATATGGGAAATCCTTTGGTAAACCCTTTAGACCCAACACAGTACCAAACCCAATTTATTAATAATTCTGCTGGTACTATTTTACCTACTATTGGCATTATTGTAGATTTTTAAAATTGGGTTTTAATTTTTTTTCTCTTAAACTCTGAAATTGAATATCAATTATTTTACAGATAATTTTAATTGTTATTTATAACAAAAAATTACTCTTTTAAAACTTTCTAAAAACCCATTTTTCCTTGCATTTTTTCATTGCTGTGTTTTGTTATTTTTGGTTTTAACCAAAAAGTAAAAACATGAGAGAAAATATAGTAGCAGGCAATTGGAAAATGAATTTGAATGCGCAAGAAGCCAACGAGTTAACCAAGATTTTGGTAAACTCTACACAAAACCTCGGTAATACCCCAAAAGTAATTTTATGCACTCCAAATGTTTTTATTCCACAAACTGTAAGTCAAACTCAAAATAGTGCCATAAAAGTAGGTGGACAAAACTGTTCTCGTTTCGATAAAGGAGCATATACCGGCGAAACTTCTGCATCAATGTTAAAATCGGTTGGAGCCGAATATGTAATAATAGGCCACTCTGAAAGAAGAGAATATTTTAACGAATCAAATACCCAATTACTAGGCAAAATAAAACAAGCTCAAACCAATAATTTAAAAGTTATTTTATGTTGTGGAGAACCTTTGCAAGAGCGTTCTTCAGGAAATCATATTCATTTTGTAACCAATCAGTTAGAAGATTTATTTAATCAATTAAATAAAGAAGAAATTGAGAAATTAATTGTAGCCTACGAGCCTATTTGGGCCATTGGAACAGGTGAAACTGCAAGTCCGGAACAAGCTCAAGAAATGCATGCTGTAATAAGAAGGCTTTTGGCAAAGTATTTGGGTGAAGGTGGTGCCTCTGAAATTTCTATTTTGTATGGTGGTAGCGTAAAAGGCAATAATGCAAAAGAGATTTTTTCTAATCCAGACATTGATGGTGGATTAGTAGGGGGAGCATCATTAAACGCAAACGATTTTTTGGCAATTATCAACGCATTTTAATTTATGGATTACCTTTTTATCTCTTTTGATGTACCTGACGATGAGCAAGATTTACTAATTGCAGAATTGTATGATATTGGTTTTGATTCCTTCGAGCAAGAAGGAGACATTCTAAAAGCCTACATCAACGAAGGTTTATTTAACAAAGATTTGCTAAACACAGTTTTAGAAAAATTAAGTATTTCTAGAGATTATAAAGTAGAAAAACTCCCAATTACCAATTGGAATGCAGCTTGGGAAAGTAATTTTAGTCCAATAATTGTTGAAGATAAATTGGTAATTAGAGCTAACTTTCACGAGAAAGTAAACCAAATTAAAAATGAAATTGTAATTACCCCTCAAATGTCTTTTGGCACCGGACATCATGATACCACCTATTTGACGCTAAAAACAATGTTGGGTATTGATTTTACAAATCAATCTGTTTTAGATGTTGGCTGTGGTACTGGTATTTTGGCTATTTACGCTAAAATGCAAAATGCAATTAAAGTTGTAGGGGTAGACAACGACCCTTGGGCATTTAAAAATGCTCAAACCAACGAGAAAGAAAGTAATGTTTCAGGTATTAATTGGATTGAAGGAGTTTTAGAAGATGTTCCTCAATTTAAGTTTGATTATGTTATAGCCAATATCAATAAAAATGTAATTAAACAAGATATTTCAAATTATTACGATTACCTAAAACCTGGGGGCAACTTATTTTTATCTGGTTTTTACTTAGAAGATGTTCACGAATTAAACAACTTAGCTTATAACCTAAATTTAAAAATACTAGCAACTAATCATCAAAACGATTGGGCAATGTTGCATTTCAAAAAATGAAAATTATTAAGCTTTTTCTTTCTGTAGCTATTTTCTTTTTTAGTGCAAACCTAATGGCGCAAAGGCCTGAGGTTTTTACTGAAGATTCAACTGAATTTTTTAAAGAAATGGACGGCTATTTTAAAAGCACCAAAAAACCTGAGGCTCGAAAATTTATGAAAGAGTTTGAAGAAATTTGGTTTGGAGGCGCATTTGAGGATAACGAAAGAGCCAAAGTCTATGAAGTTTGCAATAAAATGAATGAAAAACGCATGCTTCCAATTCCTGAGTTTTATAATTATTTAAACTCTGTAATGCGTTACAAAAACTCAGGAAAACCCTATTATATTTTCCAAAAGTGGCATGTAAGTATCGATCAATTAATTGAAGGTCGAAACAAAAGAAAATATGTTGAGTTTTTGGAATTTAGTAGCGATTTGTTTGAGCAAAACGCACTTTACAAAACCAACACAACTACATGGCAATCTAGTAATTCAGATTTTATTTTCGATAATGATGGGAATGAACCAGTTGTTTTTTTTCCATCGCTTGATTTATACTGCTTTGCTAAAGAAGATACCTCTTTAATTCATGGAACTTCGGGTAACTATTATCCAATGCAGAACTTATGGAAAGGAAACTCAGGTAAAATAGATTGGAGCAGGGCAGGGTTTGACCCAGAAAAAGTATATGCCTTAATGGAAAATTACAAAATTGACATGAGGCATCCTTATTTTAATGTAGACACCGCCTTATTTCACAACCCAAATTACTTTGGAGATGCTACTTTAGAAGGAGAGTTGGAAGAAAAAATATTGGCCAACGTTAAAAAAGATAATGCCACTTATCCGAGGTTTACTTCATTTGACAAGAGGTTAAAAATCAAAAATTTAGACCCAAATGTAGATTATGATGGTGGGTTCTCTCAACAAGGTTCAAAATTCTTAGGAAAGGGTTCTGGAGAAGAAAAAGCCCAATTAATTTTTTACAAAGACGATAAACCATTTTTAAAAGCAAGCGCTTTGAGTTTTTCTATTCGAGACGAAAGAATAACAACCGAAAGAGCCAAAATTGTAATTTATTTAGACCAAGATTCAATCTTCCATCCTGGTGTTAAACTTCAGTTTTTAAGAAAAGAGCGGCTTTTGTCTTTGACCCGAACTGGAGAAGATATTACAAAATCGCCGTACTACGATACTTTCCATAGTATTGATATGAGATTTGAAGTGCTTTATTGGAAAATTGATGATCCTATTATTACCATGGAAGCTCTTTTTGGAAGTACTATTCGTGATGGACTTTTTGAATCTTTAGAGTATTTTAAAGAAGAGAGATATGATAACCTCTATCGTATAGATGATTTACATCCTTTAGTAAGGGTAAAAAGGTGTGCCGATGTTTTAGGTAGAAATGAATTTACTTTAGAAGAAGCTGCCAAAAACATGAATGTTTCGCTAACAAGTGCCAAAATGATGTTGTTGGAACTTTCAAATTTTGGATACTTAAATTATGATTTCGATAAAGGTGAAATTCAGGTAAAAGAAAAGTTGTACAACTTTGTTTTGGCCAAATCTGGTAAAATTGACTATGATATTCTTCAGTTCAATTCCCAACCAGAAAAAGGCATGAATGCCAAACTCAATTTGCTTAATTACGATATGACTATTGAAGGTTTGAATGTGATTTTATTAAGTGATTCTCATTTAGTTTACATTTATCCAGAAGGTCAAAAAATAAACCTTAAAAAGAACCGTGATTTTACATTCAATGGAATTGTAAACGCCGGAAACTTTGAGATTTTTGGTAATCAACATTCATTTTCATACGATAATTTCAAATTCGATCTACCCAATATTGATTCTTTAAGAATATATGTTGAATCAGATGAACTTGATGAGGCAGGCAGAAAACAGCAAAAAAGGGTAAAAACAGTTCTCGAAAATGTAAATGGAGAACTTGAAATTGATTCACCAGGAAATAAATCTGGTTTAAAGCAGCTTAAACGATATCCAATATTTACTTCAAAAGAAAATTCGTATGCATATTATGATCAGCGCGCTACGCAAGGTGGGGTATATGCTCGAGATAGTTTTTATTTTCAAATCATACCTTTTGTAATTGACAGTGTAGATAATTTCGAAAATAAGAGTTTGAAATTTGATGGGACTTTTGCCTCAGCAGGAATTTTTCCCGAGTTCGAAGAAACTCTTTTGTTGCAAGAAGATTTTTCATTAGGTTTTTCTAGGCCAACTCCTCCAGAGGGTTATGAAGTTTACGGAGGAAAAGGTAAATTTTTCCAAACCATAAATTTAAGTAATGAAGGTTTAAGGGGAGATGGATATTTGGAATATCTAACATCCACAACAGAGTCAAAGGCGCTTTATTTTCATCCAGATTATGCCTTTGGTATGGCCGAAAATTACATAATAGAAGAACAATTAGGTGAAGTGGAATATCCTCCAGTTACAGGGCAGGATGTGTTTGTAAAATGGCAGCCTAGAAAAGATTTTATGACTGTTGCCACAAAAGAAAAGCCAATGCGTTTTTACGATGGCGAATCTAAGTTTAGTGGAAAAATCAACTACAATCCTAAAGAGCTTAGAGGAGGAGGAAAGTATGAGTTTCAGGAGGCAACACTTTACTCTAAAGATTACCTTTTTAAGTTTATTGAATTTTATAGTGATACGGCAGATTTTCGTTTAAAATCGTTGGTTGATAATTCATTAACTTTCAACACAAGTAACGTTAACGCTCATGTTGATTTTAAAGAGAGAAAAGCTTTGTTTATTTCCAATGGTGGTTCAAGTGAAATTGAATTCCCCGAAAACCAATACATTGCTAGAATGGATAGGTTTACATGGTACATGGATTCAGAAGTAATTGAACTTTCGGGGGGTAAAGTAACTGAAGAGCAGGCTAAATCGGGTTTAAGCTTAGAAGGTTCTAAATTTACTTCGGTCCATCCAGACCAAGATTCACTTAACTTTTATTCATCAGCAGCAAAGTACAATTACAATACAAAAATTATTAATGCCGAAGAAGTAAAAATCTTGCCTGTTGGTGATGCCTTCGTATATCCTGATAGTGGTTTAATTACCATACGAGCCGCTGCTAAAATGGACCCTTTAAAAAATGCAACTATCACAGCCAATACCACCACAGAATACCATAAAATTTATGAAGTAAATCTCAACGTTTTGGGCAGATTAAATTATAAAGGAACGGGTAAAATTGACTACATTGATGAAACCAAAAACAAACAAACTATTGAACTCAATAAAATTTATTTAGATACAACCTATCAAACTGTGGCAACTGGAGATATTAAAAAAGAGGTTGGCTTTTCTTTATCACCAGATTACCTTTATTTTGGATCTGTAAGACTTGAGGCGGCTAAACCGTTGTTGTTATTTTCTGGATACAGTAAAATTTTTCATACCTGCGATGCTTTAAAATTAAATTGGTTTGAGTTTAAAGCCGAAATAGATCCCGAAGAGATTTATATACCAATTGATTCTACCGTTGCTAGTAATGATAGGTCGAATTTATTTGCAAGTATTTTCCAATCATCCGATCCATATTCTACCTATTCAACTTTTTTGTCAGAATCTGATAAAGCATCAGATCACAGTATTTTTAATTCTACAGGCTTTATGTTTTATGATAAACCTGCAGAAACTTATATCGTTTCAAACCTTCAAAAAATTACCCAAAAAAGTTTACCTGGAAATTACATTCAGTTAAATAAAAATACTTGCGCGGTAGAAGGGGAAGGCAAAATTAGATTTGGTGCCGATTTAGGTAGAATTGAAAATAGATTGGCTGGAAACATAATTAACAATACAGTTGGAGATTCATCTAAAATGGAGGGAGTTTGGCTTTTAGATTTTTATTTTGAAAATAAAGCACTCAAGCTAGTGGCAGATGAAGTGCTAAAAATTAAAGATTTAGACAGGGTAGACTTTGATAGGAATGTATATAAGCGTGGAGTTCAAGAATTATTAGGCAAAGAAGAAACCGATCGAATTATTTCAGAATTAAGTCTTTACCAAAAATTTAGAAGGTTTCCTAAAGGTCTCGAAAAATCAATATTTTTTAGTGATGTAAACTTTAAATGGAACGATGAAACTGAATCTTGGGTTTCTGAAGGTCCAATTGGATTAGGAAACATTTTAAAAGATGAACTAAACTTTTATGTATATGGAAAAATTGAAATTGTAAAACGAAGGTCTGCAGACGAACTAAATGTATACTTAGAGTTAGGAAGAACAAATTGGTTTTATTTTAACTATAGGGCAGAAATATTGCAAGCAGTTTCTTCAAATGACGAATTCAATACCATTGTAAAAGAAGCCAAAAAGAACAAACTAGAACGTGAAAAAGGAAAAGCAAGGTATCGTTATATTTTAGGATCTGAAGCCAAGAAAATTCAATTTCTAAAAAAATTCGATTCAGATTAACAGATATTAAATCGCAGGTTATCACATGTTTTTCGTTTATAAGTTATGGTAAGGTTTGGTTGATATTTTTGTTTTTATTTGCGATTATTACTTTTTAATCATAAAAATTTGATTTTCTTTAAGTTAAGAAGTTTTGCTTTAAGTTTTTTGTTGATAATTAGCACTTTAGGGTTGTTTGCCCAAGATGACTATAAAAACGAAGCGGATCTAAAAAAAGGTGCTGACGAACTTTTTGAGCAAAAAAAGTACGTTGAAGCTACCCAACTTTTCTCTCAATTAATAAGTTTATATCCAAAAGATGCAAATTATGCTTATAAATATGGGGCCTGTTTAATTTATTCTAGCAAAGATCCTGAAGAACCATTAACCTATTTAAAATTTGCGGCTTCTCAAGCAGATGTAAATCCTGAAGCATACTTCTTTTTAGGCCAAGCATACCATATTAACTTTAATTTTAAAGAAGCTATTAACTCCTACGAGAAGTTTAAAAACAAGGCAAAAGGCAAAACATTAAAAGATTTTGATGCTGAAGGAATGATAAGAATGTGTAACAATGGACAAACACTTCTCAAAACCATTACAGATGTTGTAGTTTACGAAAAAAGTGCTAGTACAATTCTTGATTTTTTTAGAGCCTACAATTTAGAAGAATATGGAGGAAAGTTAATCGTAAAGCCAGAAGAGTTTATGACTGCTTACGAAAAGAAAAACAATATTCAATCTGTAATGTATTTGCCAGATAATGCCGATAGACTCTATTTCTCTAGCATTGAAGATAAAAGTGAAACAGGCAGAGACCTTTATTTGGTTGATAAAACTGATGACGGTTGGAGTAAACCATTTAAACTTCCTTCAATTATTAATACCAATTATGATGATGATTATCCGTTTATTCACCCTAACGGAAAAGTATTGTATTTCTCATCAAAAGGGCACAATACCATGGGAGGATACGATATTTTTAGATCGTTTTACGATGAAACCAATGGGGTTTGGGGCGAGCCTGTAAATCTTGACTTTGCAGTAAATACTCCTTTTGATGACTTTTTCATGATTACAAACGAAACTCAAGATAGAGCATATTTTGCATCAAATAGGTACAGTAAATCTCCTGCAGTTAATGTTTACAACATTGCCATGCAAAGGTTGCCAATCGATTTTTCGTTGGTAAAAGGCACCTTTGTTTCTCCAAACTCAAAAACAGCTGCCATCACGGTAGAAGATATGTACTCAAATGAAACAGTAGGTACATTTCAAACCGACAAAAATGGAAATTACAACATAAAATTACCTTCTTCTGGTAAATTCAGATTTCTGGTTGAAGAAGAGAATAGTTTGATTACTCATGCCGGTGTGGTTGAAATGCCTAAACGAGAAGTATTTTCTCCATTGATGCAAAAAATGGAAATTGTTAAAGAGGGGGATAGTGAAAAGTTAATTATTACCAATTTGCTTGATGAAGAGCTTCCTGCTGAGGAATTACCTTTACCTGTTGAGCTAATTGTTGCCCAAGCTAACTTAGAGGTTAATTACCAAGAAAAAGGCCCGCAGTTAATTACAGAGGCTAAACCAAAACAGGAAAATACAGGGCCTCAATTGGTTTTAAGCGACCCCAAAACATCTGATTCAAAAAACACTAATACAACGAGTTCAACCGCGGATGCAGCAATAGATGAGCCAATTCAAAATGCAAATTCTATAGCAGAAATGGATTTACCTCAGTTGCTAAATAAAGCCCAAGAATTTGAAAAACAATTAAGTAATGATGCAACATCTTTTCAAAAACAAGCCGATTTAGCCAAAGCAACAAATCAAAAATATGCTGAATTAGCCGCAAACGAAAAAGTCCAATTAACCCAACTTCAAGAGGGGCCAAATGCAGAAGACCCAGAAATTGCTGAAGAAATTTCTAACTTAACACAAGATGCAACCGAGCATGAGTTTACTGCAAATGCAGCTAATGATTTGTCGGCGATTTATCAAGCAAAAGCTGAAGAGAGAAGAGAGCAAGCTAAAGTTGCTAAAGATCAAAAAGAAACTATTGCCTCAGCCATAAAAAATGAACAAACCTCATCTGACTTAGAATATTTAGATGAAATAAAATCTTCGTTAGAAGAAGTAGAGATAGGGTATGAAGAGTCTACAGAAAACCCTGGAAACCAAGTTGTTTATAATGATTTGTTAACTAAATATAAGCAACAAGAAAATGAAATTGAAAAACAAAATACATATATAAATGACCTTTCTGGAGCCTTAATTTCAGATAAAACCAAATTAGAAAATTTAAAAACGGAATTAGCGGGAACTTCCAAAAAGAAAAAGGCAAGACAGTTAGAAGAAGAGATTGCAAATCTTGAAATTACTATAGAATCTAGCGAAAGCGAAATTAATTTAGCACAAGAAGAAATTGCAGCAGCAGAAGTTCAAAAAAATAATTTAAAGCAGCAGTTAAAATCGGCTCCAGAGTATGATGCAAAAGTAAATCCAAGTAAAACAAAACAGCAGCAAGAAACCGAATTAGCTTCTTCAATTAGCTCTACTGCATTTCCTGCTGACAAGGCCATTGAACTTGGGGCCATTTCATCTATGAGCGCTTTGGCCCAAGCTAACAAAACAAATACGGCTCAAAATTCAACTTCAAATTTAAACTCCTCAAATACATCAAAATCAAACATTACATCTGAAGGTGAACAAGGCAATGGCTCAAATTTGGCTTCAAACAATCAAGTTGAAAATTCCAATTCAACTAATTCTAGCTCGACAGAAAATCAAGAACAAATTGCTACAAATGACCTAACTTCACCTGAAGAGACGGAAGTAAATTCTTCATCTAGTTCATCTTCCTCCAATTCAAACCAAATATCAAATCAAAATTTAAATAATACATCAAACAATGTTTCGACTGCATTATTGCCTCAAGGTTTGCAAACTGAAACTTATGCCAATTACAATTTTGAATCTGATTATTATGAAGAGTTTTTTCTTCCAGTTCCTGATGGTGCAGAGTTACCTTTAACTGCTTCAACTGATGATGCTCCTTATGTAGAAAATACTTTACCAAAACCAGTTGATATTGGTACTTTGCCTACTGAAGTTGAATTTTCGGGCGAATATATGTCGTTATTAACCGAGGCAGATACAATTCAGGATGAAGTAAAAAGAGAATCTACCAAGGCCGACCTGCTCGACAAATGGTCATATAAACTTGATACCGAAATTTTCTTTTTAAAGAAGAAAAGAAGAGAAACGACTAGTGAAGACAAAAAGCAAAAATTAACTGCAGAAATTGACGAGTTAGAAACTCAACAAAAACAAATTGTTGATGCAGCAAACCAAAGTTACGAGCGTGTTAGTATTCAAAAAAATGGTTTGGTTGGGGAGCAAGGAGCAAATTCACCTGCAATGCAAAAACAACTTGAATATCAAAGTTTATCCAATGTTATGAAAACAAGTTATAATTCTGATTATTCTAATCAGTTTAATAACTTGGCAGAAGTAGAAGATGACTTTTTAAGGTTGTATAAAACCAGAGAAATTAACGAAAATTGGATAAAAGACATTGATGCTGAAGTAAATGATTTAGAACAAATAGCTGCAGTTGAGCCAGATCAAAATAAAAAGCTAATAATTGAGCAAAGACTAGGTAGTTTAAATCAACTCAAAAGCAGAAAATTAAATGAGTTAGACCAAACTAACCAAAGAGTAATGCAATATGCATTTAATAACCCAACCGATAATGTTCCAAGGGTAAGCTCAGGAATGACAAAAGCTAGGGCCAAAAGCCTTGCTGCCGATGCCCAAAATAGTTTGGTAAACTCAATTATGTTATCAGATAGTGCTAATAAATCTACAGATCCTGCTGTTAGAAACCAACTTATTACCCAAGCCAATGCAGAGTATGAAAAATCTATTCAATTAGCCAATCAAGCTGCGGCTATTTATACATCACTTGGAAATTATTCAACCTCTAACTCACAATCTGTTAGTTTCAATAGTGAAAGTGATTACAAAACGGCTGATGTAAACCAACTTTTATCAGATTTATCTAAACCTAAAACACAACAAAATCAGCCAAATACTGCTGAGCCAGGTTCAAGCGATTTTAAGGTGAGTTTAAATGCTATGAGTGGCGAACCAACAAGTTTGGCTTCAGCTAAATTTAATGCTAATGCGAAACAACTAGAATTAGATATTGCAAACAAGTCTGTTGAAACACTTCAAACAGTATACGAAGCTGAAACAGATGAAGCCAAAAAACAAGAAATTTTTGCTGCCTTAGCAATTGCCAAAACGGAGAAGAAAATTGTTGAAGCTCAAGTTGATGCACAAAATAAAAGAGTTGAAACTTTAAATCAAGCACAGAAAAATGCTTTATCTAACCCTAAAGCAAACGAAGAGAATATTCAAAAAACATTACAGCAAGCAGAAACCTTAAATAAGCTTGGAACAGATTCTTTAGCTTATGCTGAAAAATTAAAAACTGAAGCAGAAGATTTAAAAGGAGAAGAAAAACAAAGAAAACTGCTTGAGGCATCTACAATTGAAAAAAGAGCTAATGCAAACCTTGAAGCTTCAAAAGATTTAATTCAATTGGCCGAAGCCATAAAAAGAACAGAAAAATCTGCGATTGTAAAAAACAATTTACCTAATGCGGTTTCGAGTTTTAATTTCCCAACTACCGATAAAGTTTTAACTGAAGCTGAAGTAAGCGATTTAATGTCGAAAGAAGAATTCGTAAAATTCGAAAACTTCAAAAAAGATTACCAAAGGGCAATTAAAGAAGCCGAAGTAATGTACTCTGAATCGGATAAAAAAAGGGCAGAGGCAGAGAGTGATATTTCAAAAGCAAATCAGTTAAGACAGCAAGCCTCAACAGAAACTAATTTAGAAGAAAGAAAAAGGTTGCTTCAAGAAGCAGATGTTTTAGACAAATCAGCAAAAGCTAAAGTTAAAGAAGCAGAACAGATGGAAGCAGCAGCTTCTGAGTTAGCAACCAATGCAATTACCAAGAAAAAAGAACTAGAAGATTATGTGGCTAGTTTAAACCCTGCAATTGCCGCCATGATTGTATCTTATGAAAACAAACCAAAGGGTCAAGGCGGAAGTTTTGGTGGGGTGTTGGCTGATAATAGCAAACCAACAAATACCAACTCTAATTCAACTGCTAGTGCGGCAGGAAATGTAAATGTTCCAATTCCCGAATCAGTTAAAGCATCTCAGTTTTATGCAGGGGAGAATTTAAAAGATTTAGAAGTTAAATATGATCCTCAAACAAAGTCAATTTTTAAAATTGGTGATGCAACCACTGCCTATTATAATGAAGCTCAACCTATTCAATTCGATCCAGTTTTACCAAATGGGTTAGTTTATAAAGTTCAAATTGGAGCTTTTTCTAAAAGAATTGAACCTGGCGTTTTTAGAGGATTTGCCCCAATTACCGCAGAAAATGCAGGAAACAATTTAATTAGGTACACGGCTGGTATGTTCGAAGGGTTTTCTCCTGCAGATTTGGCCAAAAATGAAATCAGAAAAATTGGCTACCCAGATGCTTTTGTTGTGGCATATTACAATGGTAAAAGAGTTTCAGCAGCCGATGCAAGAGACTTAGTGAATTTAGCAGGCGCTCCTTTGGCTTCATTGTCTTCGAGTCCTACTAGTAGTGTTTCTTCTAATGCTACTTCCAATAATGGTTCAGCCCAAGCTCCTGTAAACATTAGCAACTTGCCTCAAACTCCGCCAAAAACTATTTCTCCTGAACAAGTTCAAAGCAATATTCAAAATCCTGAAATTACTGACATGACCAATTTGAATGGAACCTTTTATACCGTTCAAATAGGAGTGTTTAGAAAACCTGTTACCCCTTCAGATCTTAAAAATGTTTCGCCAATAGCAGTTTACAAAACTGATAATGGCTTCTTGAGATACAACTCAGGTGTTTTCGAAAATATTCAAGATGCTATTGCAGCTAAAAATAGAATTGTTGCCGCAGGAATTACTGATGCATTTGTTACTTCTTATTCAAATAAAAATAGGGTAAACCCCGAAGTTGCTAGAAATACAATAAGTAAATCAGGAACTAATTTATCTCAATCTCAATCCACAACATCTTCACCAAGTCAAACTTCTAGTAATAACCAATCTCCTTCAGCAACAAATAATGTTTCTAATGGAAACAATAATCCGCAAAGTAATTCACCAAGAACTTCTAACACAAGCCCAAGTAAACCAAAAATTAATTTTAGGGTTCAAGTAGGGGCTTATTCAAAAGGTATTCCGGTAGAGGCAGCAAAAGTAATTTTAGGTCTTACAAGTTATGGAGTTGATATTGATGAATCTGAATCTAACTTAACCAAATATGTAGTTGGTAATTTTTCTACCTATAATGAAGCTAACAACTTTAAAAATGAAATGGTAACAAAAGGATTGAGCGATGCTTTTGTGGTAGCTTTGCAAAACGGTAGTCGAATTGATACCGAAAAAGCAAGAAAAGTAATGAGTCAGCAATGATTAAAATAAATACCAAAAACTTTTTTAACTCAAATACAGAAACCGAATACGAAGAAGATGTTTTAACCTTAACGGAAGAAACTAAAAAAATAATTCTTTACAACGATGAAGTAAACTCTTTCGAATTTGTAATTGAAACATTAATTGATGTTTGTGAACATGAACCTGAGCAAGCTACACAATGCACTTATATTGTTCATTACAAAGGTAAATGCGATGTTAAAAATGGAGAGTACGATAAGTTAAAACCAATTTGCTCAGAATTATTAAGAAGAGGATTATCTGCCGAAATCGAATAAAATGAAAATTTTAATAAAAATATCTTTAGCATTAGCAACTATTTTTTTGCTTAATGCATGTTCTAAAGTGCCTGTAACCGGAAGAAGACAGTTTAATTTATTACCCGAAAGTCAATTGATGGGAATGAGTTTTACCCAATATCAAGACGTTTTGGCGCAAAGTAAAATTTTGCCTGAAAATGATGACCGCGTTATTATGGTAAAAAGAGTAGGTGATAAAATAGCACAAGCCGCTCAGAAATATTTAGACAGCCACAACCAAAGTAAAAGAACAAAAGGCTTTGAGTGGGAGTTTAATGTTATAGAAGAAAACATGGTAAATGCTTGGTGTATGCCAGGTGGTAAGGTTGCATTTTATACCGGAATTTTACCAATTACCCAAACCGAAGCAGGAATAGCTGTTGTAATGGGACATGAAGTTGCTCATGCAATTGCAAGACATGGTAACGAAAGAATGAGTCAACAATTGGCAGTTCAAATGGGAGGTATTGGCCTTTCTAAAGCTTTGGAGGAGAAACCTGATATGGTAAAAAATATTTTTTTAAGTTCTTATGGTTTAGGCTCTCAATTGGGTTCATTAAAATATTCTAGAAGCCATGAAAGTGAAGGAGATATGATGGGGTTAGTTTTTATGGCTATGGCAGGATATAATCCTGAAGAAGCAATTGATTTTTGGGGAAGAATGAGCGAAGCAGGAGGTCAACAACCTCCAGAATTTATGAGTACACATCCAAGCCATGAAACAAGAATAAACGACTTAAAAGAGTATTTGCCTGAGGCCATGAAATATTACAATAAATGAAAAAAAAGTTTGGAGTAGTAATTCTTATTGCTGTTTCACTATTTCAAAGCTGTAGAATTGTTCCCATTACCAATCGTCCTCAATTACAACTTCATTCAGAAAAAAAAATAAGAAGAATATCTGAGGTAGCTTATTACGAAAAAGTTGACCTAACCTATAAAGGAACTCCTCCGCTTTCAAAAGAAGATTTGATTAGAGTTGGAAAAAACATGAGTTCGGCCATTAATGAGTATTTCGAAAATCATTATGGCAAAAAAAGAATTTCTGGTTATAGATGGGAGTTTAATTTGAGTAATAACCAAGAAATAAATGCTTTTTGTTATCCAGGTGGAAAAATAATTTTCAATACAGGAATTTTACCAGTTTGCCAAGACGAAACAGGTTTAGCTACTGTTATGGGGCATGAAATAGCTCACGCCATTGCCCGCCATGCTAATGAAAGAAAAAGCAGAGGTACCTTAACTACCATTGTTTTATTTCCAGTTTTGATAATTAGTGTTTTGGCTGCAGGTTCAACTCTACTTTTTAATTTAACCAAATTTGGAGCGGATTTAACCAATCTAGGGCATTCCAGAAAACACGAAAAGGAGGCCGACAAAATGGGTTTAACCTTTATGGCTTTGGCAGGATATAATCCCGAAAAAGCTATTGATTTTTGGGAACGGATGGCAGCAGAATCAAAAGGAAACCCACCCGCAATACTAAGTACTCATCCTTCTGATAAAAAAAGAATTACTAAATTGAAAAAATATTTACCAGAAGCTTTAAAATGCTATAAACCATGACATTAACTGCAGTAATTATTCTATTAGTAATGGGTATTTTACTCATGATAGCCGAAGTTATGGTAATTCCCGGTGTTGGTTTTGTAGGAATTTTGGGATTTCTGCTATTGGTACTTGCAGTATATTTTGGCTATGAAATTAGCAATACCACAGGCCACATTGTTTTAATTTCAGCAGGAGTTTCGAGTGTTGGAATTTTGGTTTTATCCTTAAGGTCTAAAACATGGGATAGGGTTGCGCTCAAAACCCAACTTAAAGGAAAAAGTAATCCAGATAATTATGAAGAATTATTTAAAATTGGCCAAAAAGGTAAAACCTCATCTAGGCTAAACCCAATAGGAAAAGCTATATTTGACGACAAGGTTGTTGAAGTAAAATCGTACTCAGATTTTGTAGATTCTAACCAAGAAATTGAAATTGTAAATATTGAAGGAAATAAAATTATTGTAAAAACGGTAAAAAAATGATGAATTTATTAAGTGTATTATTAGTTGATCAAAGCCTTGGGGTTTTAATAGCTATGGCAGTTGGAGCAATTATCCTACTGTATTTTTTATTCTACTTTATTCCTGTAGGATTGTGGTTTTCTGCAGTTTTATCAGGTGTTAGGGTTTCATTATTACAATTGGTTTTAATGAGATGGAGAAAAGTTCCTCCTGGTATTATTGTTAAAGCCATGATAAACTCTACCAAAGCTGATTTACCAATTACCAGAGATCAACTTGAAACTCACTTTTTGGCAGGTGGAAATATTATTAATGTTGTAAACGCATTAATATCTGCAGACAAAGCCAACATCGATTTGGATTTTAATTCGGCTACAGCCATTGACTTGGCAGGTAGAGATGTTTTTGAAGCAGTTCAAATGTCGGTTAACCCAAAGGTAATTGATACGCCACCTGTTACGGCGGTTGCCAAAGATGGTATTCAATTAATTGCAAAAGCAAGAGTTACCGTGCGTGCAAACATAAAGCAATTGGTTGGTGGTGCAGGTGAAGATACCGTATTGGCAAGGGTAGGAGAAGGCGTTGTTTCTTCCATTGGTTCTGCAGCTTCTCATAAGGCGGTTTTAGAAAATCCAGATTCAATTTCTAAAGTTGTATTGGCTAGAGGATTAGATAGCGGAACGGCTTTCGAGATTTTATCAATTGATATTGCAGATGTTGACATAGGTAAAAACATTGGTGCGGTTTTACAAATTGATCAAGCTAATGCCGATAAAAACATTGCTCAGGCTAAAGCAGAAGAAAGAAGAGCTATGGCAGTAGCTTTTGAACAAGAAATGAAAGCAAAAGCACAAGAAGCAAGAGCAAAAGTAATTGAGGCTGAAGCCGAAGTACCTTTGGCTATGGCAGAAGCTTTTAGATCTGGTAATTTGGGAATTATGGATTATTACAAAATGAAAAATATTCAAGCAGATACTGATATGCGTGAATCTATTTCAAAACCTGGAAAGAACACTGCCAACAGAGGTTCTTCAGAAAGCGACGATAACAAACAATAGTTATTTAAACTTAAAACATATAAAAGCCCCGCAAAATGCGGGGTTTTTTTTTAATCTTTCCAAATGGTTTGTTCAAGTTTTGCTGAATCAAAACTTTCCCCATTAATGATGTCATTACCTGAAAAACCCCCAAGGTAGCCAAGAATATTGCAGTCTTCATCAATAACGGTAAAAGAAAGGTCTGCACCGCAACTGCCTTCTTCAAAAACATAAACTTTTTGATTCTGAAAAGAATACTCTAAAACCTTAGAATCTGAAGAACAAAGTTTGTTTTTTTTAAAATCTGAAATTTCATCTTGAACACATTCGGGTAACGACTTTATAAGGTCTTTTTTGCAACCAGTTGTCACAATAAGAAATATGCTGATTAAAATTATTAAGTTTTTCATAATTCTTACAACGACTTAAGCCAAGGCTAATTATTCAATTCTCCAAGGTGGATATTTTCGATTCTCTCCAGCTTTATAAAGAATAAGCGTATTTCCATCGGGGTCAAGTAATTTGGCTTCTTTCCATAACCAAGTTTGGTCTGTTGGTTGGTTAAGAAATCTACTCCCTTATTTTTTAATTCTTTAAATTTTTCATCTAGGTTTTCAACTTCAAAATAAATCCATACTCCTTCGCCAATGGGTAATTGATCAACTTTGTGCAGCGAAAAGGTTGAGTCTCCCTGTGGGCATTCAAACCTTGCATATCTGTTGGTTGAGTTTACAATTAGTTTAAGTCCTAAAAGTTTATAAAACTCGATAGAGGATTCAATATTTAAAACTGGAACCGTAATTTGATTTAAATTCATTATTCGGCAATACTTTTTTTAGTTAAAGTTTTATGTATTTGGTTTACCTCGAGTAAAGCGGCCGAACCATACCATTTTTTTAATTCCATTCTTAAACTTCCAGCTTTTATGGCTGGGTCAGAGTTGGTTAAAGCTTCAGCCTCTTCTATAGTTTCAACATTAAATATGTAAATGCCTTTTAGATCATCATCATTTCCATAAAATGGACCTGCTAAACTTAACATGCCTTCTTTGGCCAACCTAGTAATATTTTTTAAATGTGCGTTTTGCAATTCTGCAGCAATTTTTGGATCTTCAGATCTATTTGGCCCTGCATATAAAAAAGCCATAATATAGGTTCGCATACCATAATCATCGGCTCCATAAGCTTTAGCTTTTGTAGAGTCATATTGAGCAATTGTATGATTTGTAAAAACCATTAAACAAAAACAAGTAAAAACTGAAATTTTAAAAATTATTTTGAAATTCATAAAGATATTTTGCAAGAAATATAAATATATTTTGCTATTAATCAGGATGTTATTCAGGTCCAATAATATTATTTCGTATTACTGGTTTAAGAATTATAAATTTACTTAATTTCGATTTTGCTTATTAAACAACTTGTCAAAATCTCCCGTAATTAAAGAAGCTGATAAATCCTCAGGATTTTCACTTTTAAAAAGTTTTTTGTTTATTTCTATTGGTATAATTATCGGGTTAGGGATTTCTTTTTTTGCTCAAAAACAAGAAAACACTGAGCAATTAAATACATATAAAGCGCCAGAAAAAAAATCCATAAAAAATTTACTTAACCCAGATGTTTTAGATCAACATGCACCTTATTCCCACCTTGTGTTAAATGATTTTTCTGCCAAATTGGAAAAGAAAATCAACTCAATGGTGAAGCAGGAAAAAATTAAGTCGGCATCAGTTTATTTTAGAGATTTTTCAACCGATTTTTCTTTTGGGGTAAATGAAACTGAAATTTTCTCTCCTGCTAGCCTAATGAAAGTTCCCATAATGATAGCTATTTTAAAATATGCAGAGGAACATCCTGAAATTTTGAGCTATACTAAAACATATGAAGGAAGGAGAGAGGGAGAATATTTGGCAAAGAAATTTACCAATTTCCCAAGTGAAACTTTTATGATAGAAGGAGAAACATATAGTGTTAATAGGTTGCTTGAATTTATGATTACAAGTTCTGATAATGAGGCAACAATATTATTATTAGATGTTTTAGATGGCGAAGACCCCAAATTTTTAGACAAAGTACAACTTGACTTGGGCCTTACATTACCTAAAAATTTAAAGCACAACGATAATTTTTTATCTGGAAAAAAGTATTCATCTTTTTTTAGAACATTGTATAACGCAAGTTATTTAAATAACGAAATGTCTAGCAAAGCATTAAATTATTTATCAAAAACAGGTTATGGTTTTGGCATAAAACAATCTGTGCCTCAAAACATAGTTCTTTGTCATAAGTTTGGTTACCAAATAGAGAATAGCAATAATTTTCAATTGCACCATTTTGCCATAGTATATCATCCTCGAAAAACATATTTGATAGGGGTAATGACCAAAGGAAACTATGTTGAAGAGTTAAAAAAGGCAATTACAGATCTTGCCCAAATTTGTTATAGTGAAGTAGACCAACAAACCCAAAACGAGTTACAAGGCTTGCCTAAAGATTTAGAATAGGCTCAAACTGAATTCAAATCCTATGATGTGGCTTCTTAAAGGAGATTCAATGTTGAATTCTTCTTCAAAAATGTAATAAAGTTGAATTTTATATGGGTCGCCTTTTCCAAATTCATAGGTTAATCCGCCTTCGAGACGATATTGGTAAAAGTTTGAAAAATCAAAAGTGTTTCTGAAAAATATTTCAGGTTCGGTGTACAGATAGAAATCTTTGCCAAATTTCTTTTTAAAATTTATTTGGTATCTAAAGCGATAATCATCTTTCTGAAATTCAGGTACATCAAGATTGTATTGCAATCTTAATCTTTGCTTTAGCCAAAGTTTATTCGGCAAATTATGATTTAAGCTTTGGTCTAGTTGCAAACGATGGCTGAACTGATTTATGTCATCGCTAAATCTGTAAGCAGGTGATATTCTATAAATTTTTCCAACTTTAAAATTAAGCCCAACTTCATAAAAATGCCTTTCGATAGATGTAAGATTATTTTCAAACCTAATTTGTTGTGCAAAACCAAGTTCTACTTTTTTGCTCAAGTCAACCTCTTGGTTTAGTCCTGTCCAAACCCTAAAGTCAGTTTGGTTTTGGCTAAAACCAACAATTGGTAAAAAGAATAGAATAAATAGAGCCTTTTTCAAAATCAATGGATTCTTTTATAGTAAATTCTAATTTTTGCAGAATCTCTTAAAAAGTCACTTTCAATAACTTCGTATCTAAGAATTTCTTTTCCTGTTCTGTCTTCTAAGTCTTTAATTAGTTCTTCTTCATTCTCTGCAGTTAGGTTTTCAACTTTTTCGTACATAATCATTTGTGAAGTAATGCCTGATGCAAATCCTTTTTCTAAAATAGCCACAACGCCTACTAAAAATACATTAATAAAAACCAACTCGTAAATGGAGCTTGCAGCAAAACCTATCGCATTAATTACCGAAAGACCTATTATCACAAACATGTAGGTCATTTCTTTAACAGGAATAGAAGTAGTGCGATAGCGCAGAATAGAGAATACTGCAAATAAGCCAAATCCAAAACCCATTGATAGCTCTGTTTTGCCAAATAAGTGACAAATAAAGAAGATAACAGGGGAGAACACCATGTAGGAAAACAAGAACTCGCTTCCCTTTTTGGTTGGTTGGTATATTTTTTTAATTAGAATTAACGCTGAAATTGTATTGATAATAAGTTTTACCAATAAATCTGTAAAAGACTGCAGTTCTAGTGGCATGCCCAAAATAGCTCCTCCGGTTTCGTGCAATATGGTCATACGGCTATTTTGTTAAAGTTTTTATGTAAATATCTGTGGAGAGGTAAAAAGTTATTCTTTCTAACATCTTCATAAAGCATAGATACACCTGAACAATATTTAGAAAATGAAACAGGATAATATTTTAGCACTTTTAAAGCCTTTAAAAAATCACTTTGAAAACTCAATTTTGGTTGTTTTACCTCTGCAACTACCATTTCGGGGTAAGCAATAGATTGGTTTGAAGCACTTTGTGTTAAGTTTAAATCAAAAGTTGCTTTTTCAGAAAAATCTTTATTTGCCAACGTAATCCTTGAATACTTTATGTTGATTTTTTCTTCGAGGAAAGGGCTTGTATGAAGTACCTTACTTTTTGATCTTAATTCTTCGAAAGGGTAGGACTCGTTTGGTAAAAATGGAATTCTAACTTTTTCTACTTTGTCTTTGTTAGAGCGTTTTTTCTGTTCTAGGTAGCTTTTTTCGGATGTGCTATAGCTTCTCGCTCTAACTTTTACCCGGTTAAGTTTTTGTGAATGATGATCATGATAAAACTTAAAATCGGGTGTATCAAAATATGTATTTGTGTAATGTGTAATTCTAGAGCCTTTTACTTCTAGAATAAAGGCATTTTCTTTAGAAGAAAATTCTTCGAAGAGAAACAATAACTTTTCTTTTGGAATTAAAAACTTAATATCCACGCGCCTTTGCAACGGAATAGCTTCCAATTCGGCCAACGAAAATGATTTAAAATTGCTTAGAACCTCCAAATTAATATACTGTAATGTAGATTGGCTCTACTTCAACATTGTTCTGTTTTTTGCCAATTTTTATTTCTTTAATAATTGGTTCAATTTCTTGAGGACATTTTTGACATTCTGAATAAACATAAACCTTGTAATTGCCCGGATGTAAATAGTCAAACTTGTACATACCGTTATAAGTTGTTCTTACATCATCATCAGCAATAGGGGTTTCATCATCACCATAAATAATGTAAACTCTTTCGTCTAAAGCATCATACTCTGCAATAACAGAGTTTTGTATGCGCTCACGTTTTTGAACAATTACTTTTCCTGTTATTGTAGCTTGCCCGCCTTGACCTTCAACTTTTTCGCATGAAACAATTCCAATAGAAAGAAGAAAGGCTAGTGATATGTTGATTAAACTTTTCATTTTTTAATAAATTTTTGAATACCGTTTTCTGTTTTTAACCAATAAACACCTTGGCTTAAATTTTCGGTATTAATATGGGTTATTGAGTTTCTTTTTTCTTGTTGAATTAACTTCATATCAGCATCATAAACTTGATACTCATCCACGGCTTTTTTAATAAATAAATTATCTTTACATGGATTTGGATATATTTGATTATCAGTATTTTTATTTAACTTACTTAAACCTACACTTAAATTTCCATAACCAATTGTTGGGTACATATATCTCCAATCTCCAGTACCATCAGGCCAACGACCATAACTAACATTTGAGCTTTGTTCTGGGTAATCAATTCTATCTGTTGTTGTTAGAAATTTATTGGTTAAAACCACACTTTCGCCACTGCCTGAAAGACCAAAATTGGTATGTAAACCTGGTTGTAAAATTTGATCATCACACCAAATAACTAAATAACTATTTGGTAAAATAAATGTATCAGGAAATGGCCACTTTGTTGGGAAACTAGCGTTATCACTCAAATAATAGCCTAACATAAAAACAGTATCAGTAGATAGGTTAACCAATTCTACAACATCATCGTATTCGCCAGATGGGTCGGCAACCATATTTCTATTTGAAGCCAAAACCTCATTAATGCTTAAACCTTGGGAAAAACCCACAGCGGGAGATAAGGAAACTAAGGTAAAAAGTGAAAAAAGAAAGTTTTTCATAATTTGATATTCATAATTCGGTGCCTAAAATAAGCCAAGATTGAACTGTAAAGTAACGCAAACTTTACAATTAGTTAAAATACAATTGTTAAATGTTAAACAGCAAATTGGTTGGATAATTGGTCTTCAAGTGCAGAGAGGCTTTCCAATTGTTTTTCCCACCTAGAAAGGAATTGGTCTAATTCTTTTTGAATGTTACCATGCTGAAAAGCTAATTGTTTTGATTTTTCGGGGTCGTTCATCAAATCAGGATTCAACATTTTTTCTTCCAATTCAGCCAATTCTCCTTCTTTTTCTTCAACCTTTTTTTCGGTGTTGTTAACGTCTTTTTTTAGTTGTCGAATTTCTTTTTCTAATTCCTTTTTGGCTTGGTAGTCAACTTTTTGCTCCGAAGGCTTTTCTTGTTTTTCTTTCTTTGCTTTTTGTTCAGCCTGTTTCTTTTGGTTATCTAGCTCAAAGCTTCTAAAGTTTTCGTGTTTTTTCTTATCCAAAAACTCATCTATGGTGCCCAAATGCTCTTTTACCTTGCCATCAATAAACTCATAGGTTTTATTGGTTAAGCCTTGCAGAAAATCTCTATCGTGAGAAACAATTATTAATGTTCCGTCATAATTATTCAAAGCATTTTTTAAAATTTCCTTAGACGACATATCCAAGTGATTGGTAGGCTCATCTAAAACCAATAAGTTGTAAGGATCTAAAAGTAGTTTGGCAATGGCAAGTCTAGATTTTTCACCACCTGAAAGAACTTTTACTTTTTTGTCAATCTCTTCAGCACCAAACAAAAAGGCTCCTAACAAACCTCTAAGTCTAGAAACATTCCGCCATTCATCTGTAGCAATATTGTCTAAAGTTTCGAAAACGGTTTCCTCTGCATTTAGGGTGTTTTCTTGAATTTGGGCATAATAGCCAAGTTTAACATTGTGTCCAAGGTTTATTTCTCCCATGGTAGGTTTTAGGCCATTAATAAGCTTTACCATGGTTGTTTTGCCCATTCCGTTTTTACCTATAAAGGCAACTTTTTCGCCTCTTAAAATTTCGAATTCGGCGTGGTTGAATACCTTTTTTTCTTCGTAATGTTTTGAAAGCTCTTTGGCTATTAAAACCTTATCACCACTGCGCGGAGCAGGAGGGAAGTTAATTTTTATGGCTGATGTTTCTACATCATCAATTTCAATACGCTCAACTTTTTCGAGCTGCTTTTGCTTAGATTGAGCTTGTTTGGCTTTTGTGTTTTTTGCTTTAAACCTTTCAATAAATCTTTCTTGTTGTTTAATGTATTGATCTTGGTTCTTTTTAGATGCCAACTGAATTTGAATACGCTCTTCTCTAATTTGCAAAAACTTAGAGTAGTTTGCTTTGTAATCGTACATTTTACGATTTACAATTTCTAGAGTACGATTGGTAACGTTATCTAAAAACATTTTATCATGCGAAACCATCATCATGGCGCCCGGATAGTTGATAAAAAAATCTTCTAACCACATGATTGAATCAATATCTAAGTGGTTTGTAGGCTCATCTAACAGAATTAAATCGGGCATTGAAAGTAGAATCTTGGCTAATTCTACACGCATTTGCCAACCTCCACTAAACTCTTTTATACTTCTTTTAAAGTCTGCTGGTTTAAAGCCTAAACCTTTTAAAACACGTTCGGTTTTGCTATCAATATCTGAAGCATCGTGTAAACCAAGCTTTTCGTGTAGCTCAGTTAACCTGGTAATTAAATCGAGATAACTTTGAGATTCATAGTCAGTTCTTTCGGCCAACTGAACTTCAATTTCCTTTATTTCCTTTTCAAGATTAAGAATATGATCGAATGCAGTTTTTGCCTCATCAACAATTGTTTTTTCTGAGTTTACCTTAATTTCTTGTGGCAAATAACCAACTGTAATGTTGGGTTGAAAAACAATAGAGCCTTCGGTAGGGGCCATTAATCCATAAACCAACTTGAGTAAAGTTGATTTACCTGCGCCATTTTTACCAATAAGGCCAACACGGTCTTTAGCGGTAATTTGAAAATTAAGTCCTGAAAATATGTCTCTGCCTGAAAAACCTGCAGTTAAACCTGATACTGATAGCATTTTGCAAAAGTACCACTAAGAGTTGTTTTAAAAAACATTACATCAATTAGCAAGTTAAATTTTTTAATAATAAATCAATCCTTTAAAGAAACAGATTTTATGTTGTCTTTGTAAACTCTATCTATGTAAATCATTCTAGGATCTATTGCTGCTTTGGCAGGAAGAGAATCCAATTGAAAGGTAAATTCAGCTTCATTTTGATTAATTAATACCCGTTTTTGAAACATCAAGTCTTTTTCATCATCATCGGCAAAAAAGCCTAAATCTACCCATTCATTTAGAGGTACTTTGGTTTCATTTCCAATGGTATCAGCTTTAATTTTATAAGCTTCAATATTTAAAGTGACGTTGAATTTTCCATTTTCCAATTCTTCATATTTCGCTTCTTTCATCCTAAAATCGTAAAGGGTAATTTCTTTAAACCAATCGGTAATTAAATACTTAAGCGAATCGGGTACTTGAGGCTCTAAATGTTTCATAAAGTCTAAAGAGGTCGGGTAGGGAGGTTCTTTGTACCTAAACTCTTCTAAAAAGCTCTTCATGGCTGAATTAACATTGTCTTCGCCAATAAAATCTTGCAAAGCATAAAGAATTACAGAGCCTTTTCCGTAATGAATATATGTTTGGTTTTCAACTTTGTAAAGTGGTAGTTCTTTGTCGGTTTCGCCACTTCTGCCTCTTAAATATCTATCGTGGTCATATTTCAAGAATTCTCTCATTTTCATTGGAGATGATGAAATACTTTTCATGGTCATTAATGATGAATACTCCGCAAAGCTTTCACTCATCATGGTGCCGCCTTGCATATTTGCTCCAACCACTTGATGTGCCCACCATTGATGTGCCATTTCGTGCGCAATTACCGCATCAATAACGTTGTTGTCGGTTTCATCTTCAAGATCAATTACAAAACCAAAACTTTCGGAGTATGGCATTGTACCAGGAAATGCTTGGGCAAAGTTGGCATACCTTGGGAATTCAATTATCCTGCATTGTTTGTGATAATACGGACCAAAATTTTTGGTATAATAAGCCAATGAACGCTCAACTGCGTCAAGCATTTTTTCAATGTTTACGCTGTGTTTACTGTCATAAAATACTTCAATATCTACATCGTTCCATTTTCTTTTGGCTACTTCATAATTGGCAGAAATAAACGAGTAAAAGTTTTGAGATAGATGGTCAACTTTGTATTGATAATAGTTTCTGCCATTTTCTTCCCATTGTTTAATTAACGAGCCCGGAGCTATTGCAATTTGGTTGCTTGAGGTAGAAATAATAGTTTCAACGTTGATGTAATCTGATTGGCCATTGCTTAAATAATTTGCCATGCAATTTGCAGAGCAATTTTCTTCTAACTCGGGCATTCTATCTTTTGGTTTTAAATCAAATTTCTTGCGCTTGTTTTTGTCTGAAAGCTCAATAGATTCATTGTATCCTAAAGTTGGTAAAATGCTAAAGTTATTGATAAAAGTTCCGTTTTTAACAATGCTTGTATTGCCTGTTTGATTTTCAAATCCTTTAGTAATGTAACTTGTGGTAATTTCAATATCCATTGACTCACCGGGTTGAAGGGCAGGGGAAAGCTGATAAATTAAGTACCCAAAATTTTCATCTTCAAATACCAATTTACTGTTAGGAATATTAAACTCAGGATTCCAGTCTTCATCAATGGTATAATGTAATGAATCAATTGGTTTTTGAGATTGATTGGTATAAGTAAGCTGAGCCTGTACTTTTAAATCTCGCTCATTTGGGAAGATATCTATTTGATATTTTACATTGGTGGTTTTAGGCAAGTTTACATTTTGGTATTTTTTATACGTTTTTTCATATTCAACCGCCATTTCTTCATACTGATCTGATGATTTGTAAGGATTTAAAACTTGTGTGTTATAGTATACAAATCCTGCTGTAGCAATCCACAAAACAAAAAGTACAGTTAAAACCCTAAAGTAAGTTTTGGGTATTTTTTTTCGAGCATTGAAAATTCTTTCTTTCAATACAACTGAATTTCCTCTAACCCATAATATGCCTGCCAAAAGAATGCAAACGGCAGAAAAAAGAATCCAATAAACATTAAACCAAAGTTTGCCTAAAACACCAGGACCAAAGCCATTTAAATCTGAGTAGGTTAGGCTTGGGCCGCCTCCAATTGAAAGCATATTACTTTGTACATCTGCCACAGAAAGCACTATTTCCCAGATAAAAATTATTAAAATGGAAATAAAATATCCAATGTATTTGTTGTTTACCATTACTTGTATGAAAATCATAAATCCACTCCAAACTAGGTAAATAGGCAGTTTGTCATATAAAAAGTCGAGTAAATAAACATCAAGTTCAATTCGGGTATAACCATTAAGTAATTGGTAACCAATACCAATAAGAATAAATGAAAAATATAAAACAGTTGTTGCTCCAACTATTGATAAAGCCTTCGCTATAAGCGATATAAAAGAAGTATGAGGAGTTGCATCAACAACTTCGTTTATTTTATTATCTCTATCGTGCCAAATTAGTTCACCACTAAAAAATACTAGGATAATGATGATGAATATACCAGATGAACCACTAATATCATCTAGAACTTTATAGGTTAAAGGATAAGATTTTAAACCGAAATACTCAAAGCCTCCAAAGAGCGAAGAAACCAATAAGATTAAGTTGAAAATGAATAATATTCTGAAAGTTGTGCTTTTTACAATACTTAAAAAGTTGATTTTAAAAAAGCTTTTAAAATGAAGCCATTCAGTTGAACTTCCATAAATAGGTTGAACTTTTGGCTGAATTTCACTAAACTCCTCTTTTTCTTCTTTAGCCTTTTCGGCTTTTACCTTTTTGTTTTTTTGTTGGAAAGAGAAATTAAAGTAAGATATTAATAACACTCCAAACCCAAGCGCAACCCAAATTAGTCTGTTGTACAAAAGCAACCCTGTAAAGCTTGGCGAAATGGTATTTTTCTCAATAGGAGTAAAGTACTTTGAAAATAGACTGTAAGCCCTAATTCCAAAAGTATCGGTTAATGCTGCGATGGTTTCGTTATCAATATCAGATAATAAAGTTCCTGAAACTAAGTAGCCAACTATAATTAACAATGAACCTACAAAAGAAATTACAGTGCTTTTCCATTTATTGGCCATAGCAAATATTACAGTGCCAGCAAAAAACATGTTAGGCAAAACAAAAATGAAATAGCTAGAAATAAACGTTTGTAAAGGAGCAGGGCCAAACCGCGAAGCATCAATCCAACCCGCAGCAGGAGCTACAATAGAGCCAATTATAGAACCAAGATAAACGCCCAACATTGGAATATTAGAAAGCAATACTGCGCCAAAAAAGCGACCAAAGAAAAAGCCAGGTTTGCTTAACGGTGTTGAGAAAAGTATTTCGTTAAACCCGCTGCTATAATCTCTTAAGGCAGCATTGTTAAAAAATGCAGTGGCAATTAACAACCCAAATAAACTCATTACAGTTGTGTAAATGGTAACAACATGTGGCGAATTGCGCAATACATTGCCAACTGAACCACCTATTTGTACATTGTCGCTAGAGGTTGCCCCAAATACTAGCAAAGCCATTAGCCCCAAAAAAATGTACACCATGGGTTGCTTTAAAGTGTACCGTAACTCTGTTAAAAAAAATGTTTTAAACATGATTTTGGTTTTGGGTTAAACTAATTGATTTGTAGTGTTAATTTTTGAGAAAAACACGTCTTCTAAATTTGGCTCAACTTGTTGAAAACCATCACCTGGGTTAGTTCTACTTAAAACATGAATTAAAGGTAATCCACCAACCATTTTATTTGAAATAACGGAGAAATTTTTAGCATAATTATCAAGTTCTTCTCTCGAAACTATTTTTTGGTAAACCATTCCTTTTAGTTCGTCAATAGCCGTTTGCGGGGCTCCTTTAAATACTATTTGTCCTAAATTCATAATTGCCATTTGGGTGCAAAGCTCTCTAACATCATCAACAATATGGGTTGATAGAATAACAATAACCTCTTTACCAACATCTGCCAAGAGGTTGTAAAAACGGTTTCTTTCGCCAGGATCTAAACCTGCTGTTGGCTCATCAACAATTATCAATTTTGGATTACCTAAAAGCGCCTGAGCAATACCAACACGCTGTTTCATGCCACCTGAAAAGCCTTTTACGCTCTTGTTTCTTTTATCGTATAGATTTACCTTGTTGAGGTAGTATTTTACCAATTCTTTTCGCTCTGAAGACTTTGAGATTCCCTTTAAAATAGCCATATGATCTAGTAATTGCTCTGCGGTAATTCTAGGATAAACACCAAACTCTTGCGGCAAATAACCCAATACTTTTCTCAATTCATTGGGTTGGTTAAAAATATCATTATCGTTAAGGATTGCAGAACCAGAGTCTGCCTCTTGCAAGGTTGCTAATGTTCTCATTAACGATGATTTACCTGCGCCATTTGGGCCAAGTAAACCGAACATGCCATTTTCTATTTCAATGGATACATCATCTAAAGCCTTTACGCCGTTTGGATATGTTTTAGATAAATTGTTGATTTTTAAGATGTTCATATTGGTATTTTTAAGGAACATCAAAAAAAAGAAAAGTTAGCTACAAAACCTTGTATTGTTTATAAGTGGGAATTTTTTAATAAGGATAAAAGGTTTTTGTGTTTAAATGGAAAACAAAAAAATCCTTATTTCCCCATCCCAACCTTAAACTCACTTGTAAAGTGGAATTTTATCTCTGGATAATTTTCTTGCGCCATTCTAAGCATCCAAGCAGAAGGAGCTAAAAACACATAGTTTCCATCTTTATCTACAGCAATTTCGGTTTGTTTAATTCTAACAAACTCTTCCATTTTTGCTTTGTTGGTGGTTGTCATCCAACAAGCTTTGTAAAAGCCCATGCTTTGAAAAACAGCCGATGCAGCATATTCGTTTTTCAAACGGTATTGAATAACCTCAAACTGAAGTTCGCCAACTGTTCCAATAATTTTCTTGTTTCCTAAGGTTTGGGTAAACAATTGAGCAACACCTTCTTCGGTTAATTGTTGAAGGCCCTTGTCTAATTGCTTAGACTTCATCGGGTCTTTGTTGATTACCTCCTTAAATATTTCAGGAGAAAACGAAGGAATTCCTTTGTACATCATTTCTTCGCCTTCGGTTAGGGTATCTCCAATTTTAAAGTTTCCGGTATCATATAATCCAACAACATCTCCCGGAAAAGCCTCTTCAACAACACTTTTGTCTTGTGCCATAAAAGTTGCAGGATTAGCAAACCTTACATCTTTATTTAACCTTACATGTTTAAAGAATTTATTGCGTTCAAATTTCCCTGAACAAACCCTTAAAAAAGCAATTCTGTCTCGGTGGCGAGGATCAATATTAGCATGAATTTTAAATACAAATCCCGAGAATTTCTCTTCTGTTGGAATAACTTCTCTTGTGTTTGTATTTCTTGGCAATGGGGCAGGAGCAATGTTAACAAAAGTGTCAAGCAATTCTTGCACACCAAAGTTGTTTAACGCACTTCCAAAAAATACAGGGGCCAATTCACCTCTTTGGTAGGTTTCTTTTTCAAAAGGCTCGTAAACGCCTTCAATTAACTCAACATTTTCTCTTAAATCGTTTGCAAAATTATGCCCAACTAAATCATCTAAAGCAGAGTCATCAAGGTTGTTTATTTCAACCACATCTTTGGCAACTTTGGTTTTGTTTACATCAAAAAGTCTAACGCTGCTGTTAAAAATATTGTAAACTCCTTTAAAGGTTTTACCAATACCAATTGGCCAACTTAAAGGCCTTACTTTAATGTTAAGTTTTTCTTCTAACTCATCAAGTAGCTCAAAACCATCGCGTCCTTCACGATCCATTTTATTGATGAAAATAATAACAGGAGTATCTCGCATTCTGCATACCTCCATCAAGCGTTCAGTTTGAGCCTCAACTCCTTTTACACAGTCAATTACCAAAATAACACTGTCAACTGCAGTTAAGGTTCTGTATGTATCTTCAGCAAAATCTTTGTGACCAGGAGTATCTAACAAGTTCACCAACTTGTTTTTGTAATTGAAAGTCATAACCGAAGTGGCAACAGAAATACCTCTTTGCTTTTCAATTTCCATAAAATCTGAAGCAGCAGTTTTCTCAATTTTATTGTTTTTTACAGCACCTGCAGTTTGAATGGCTCCTCCAAAAAGTAGAAACTTTTCGGTTAATGTAGTCTTGCCAGCATCGGGGTGACTAATAATGGCGAAGGTTTTTCTTTTTTCTATCTCGGTCTTTATACTCATGTCTGCTTAAAAGGGCTGCAAAATTACCTTAATTTAATTGAACCTCTTATTTTTACAGTTGTACTTTTATACAATCAATTTCCTCAAACTTTATTTTTATGAATACCCGAAAATTAAACATTGCCATTTTGCTTACTGTTTTTTTGCTTGGATTCTCCCAATTACAAGCCAATCAAGGTAATCCTTATGAAAACACTATATATAGAGCAACCTTAGGGCAATCGTTTGCAGCAGAAATAAAAAATGGTGAGTTATACACTTGGGGAAACAACATATTTGGTCAACTTGGTTTAGGTGATTCTTTGCCTAAAATGGGAGTTTTCAAGGTAAATCCAGAAACAGATTGGAAACAAATTTCTGCAGGAGCAAACCATGCTTTGGCAATAAAAACTGATGGAACATTGTGGGCTTGGGGAGCAAATCAATCAGGTCAATTGGGTACAGGTGATTTATCAAAAAGAAATTCGCCAACACAAATTTCTCAAACCAAAAGATGGATTTACGTGGAAGCGGCTCAAAATCATTCTATAGCATTAACATCAGATGGTGAATTATGGGCTTGGGGAGATAATTCTTTCGGTCAATTAGGATTAGGAAATACACAAAACCAAAGCTCTCCAGTTCAAGTAGGTAATAATTTTGATTGGACGCAAATTTCATCAAAAGGAAATTTTTGCTTGGCTAAAAAAGTAGATGGCACCATTTGGGCTTGGGGCGAAAATCAATTTGGCCAATGTGCCGACTCAACTATTACAAATGTTTTATCTCCAAAGCAAATAGGAGGTGATGATACATGGAAAGAGGTATTTGCAGGAAAAAATCATGCAGGAGCAATAACTTCTTACGGTGCGATTTTTTTGTGGGGAGACAATAGCAAAAATCAAATTGATACTTCATCAAACGGAAGTTTTAACATTTCTCAAAAAATAAAAGCTGGTAAAAATTGGGTAAAGCTCGCTTTAGGTGAGGCTCATACAATTGCTTTAAAAGCCAATGGAACTATTTCTGGTTGGGGAAATAACGATTCCAATCAAATATCGAATGATACTACTTCAGTAATTAAAACGCCCAAATTAATTGGAAGCCAAAATAATTGGGTTGCTATTTACAGCAATGGAAAAACAACTTTTGGGTTGCAAGCCCAAGGAACATTAAAAGGGTGGGGAGATAATTCTCAAAATCAAATTGGAGTTGGAGTAAATTCAATTAAAACTCCTCAATTAATAAGCAAAAACAAAAGTGAGTGGGTTTCTTTAAATGGCGGACCTTACACAACAATTGCCATACAATCTAACGGAAATTTATTGGTTTTTGGAGACACTCCAGCCAATGGTGCTTGGGGATACTTCCAACAACCACAAAAAGTAGGAAACGATAGCAATTGGGTAGCAGGTTTTGCCGGGCAAAATCATTATTTCGCCCTAAAAGCAGATGGCACTTTATGGGGTTTTGGCTATGGTACAAGTGGAAAGATAGGTGTGGGTTCAACTAGCAACCAATTAAATCCAATTCAGGTAGATACAAACCACAATTGGCTCGAAGCAGCAGGAACATCAATTAGTAGTTTAGGTTTAAGGGCCAATGGTACAGTTTGGACTTGGGGTTGGAATGCAAATGGAAATTTAGGTATAGGTTCGGCCAATAGCACTATTAGAGATGTACCTGGTAAAATGGGAATAGATTCTAATTGGATAAATATTGATGCAGGAATTAGTTTTTTAATGGCTCAAAAAAGTGATGGAACACTTTGGGGATGGGGAAAAAATACTGCGGGTCAACTTGGAAATGGCGGAACATCAGACTATGCATTTCCTTTTCCTGTAAGTGGTTCAAACAGTTTCAAAAAATTTGTTTGCAATGGGGATAACACTTTTGGTTTAACTGCCGATGGTAGACTATTTGGTTGGGGATTTAACAATACAGGAGAACTTGGAAAAGGCTCAACAGGCAACAGTAATTTCCCAACACAAGTGGTTGGAGGAAAAACATGGGTGAATATTTCAGCTGGCCAAGGGCATTCATTAGCTATCAGAGATAATGGTGAGCTTTGGGGCTGGGGAAGTAATGGTTTAGGCCAATTGACAATTCCAATAACTCAAACAAGCTATTTAAGTCCTGAGTTGTTAGATTCTACAGAAAGTTGGTACGAAGTTTTTGCAGATGGACAAGCATCTTTATTGATAAAAACCCAAAAGGCTACATATTGCGGAAGTGGAAGAAATGATAGAGGTAAGTTGGCCAATGGAACCTTGAATAATATAACTGGGTTAAGTTGCAATGGAGATTTAGTAAATCTGTTTATTACTAAAAACCCGCAAAACAAAAGTGCTTGTGATGGAAGTCAAGTTGGTTTTAAGGTTGAGGCAATAAACACTTTAGGCTACCAATGGCAATATAGTAACGATGGAGGTTTAAGCTGGCAAAACCCAGCTGGTGGTTTTGTAGGGCAAAATTCCGACTCTTTAACCCTGATAAATGCAGATACTACCTTTAAAAATTATCAATTCAGGTGTGTATTTACTGGACAATTAAATAATGATACTTCCACAATTGCTATTTTACATGTTGATACTTTGCCCAGTATTTCAATTTCAGGAATCGATGAAATATGTTTGGGAGATTCTTCTATTATCACAGCAAATGGGGGAAGCTCCTATTTGTGGAACACTGGTGTAAGTTTTACAAGCTTTCCTGTATTTCCAACCTCAACTACAAGCTATTCAGTAGTTGGCACAAATTCGAATACAGGTTGCAGCAATACAGCAAATTTCACCATAAAGGTCAATCCTTTACCTAATGCAATAATAACAGGTTCTAATTTAATATGTGAAGGAAGTTCAGTAACTTTAACTGCCTCGGGGGGCGATGTTTTTCAATGGAGTGATGGTTCTAATGCAAATCAACTAACCATAACGCCACCAAGCAGCGTTTCTATTTTTGTAACAGTAACCAATAGCTTAACTGGTTGCCAAAAAGTAGCTTCAAAAGTGATTAACCTTAAACCAATGCCTGATACATCAATTTCTGTAGCGTTTGATTCTACAGTTAATACCTCTTATGGAGCATATTTTTTAAGTGCTAATGGAAGTGGAAGTTACCGATGGTTAGATTGTGATAACAATTTTTTACCGGTTTCAGGGCAAACCAATAAATCCATTTATCCTGCAGATAGCTTGAATAATTATGCTTTGAGAATTGATTTAAATGGATGTATTGATACCTCTAATTGTTTCGAAATCTATAAGGTTTATAATTCTGTTGGATTGACCGAAATGGAAAGTCAAGTTCAATCCGTAACACAAAGTGATAATTTAGTTTCTCTTTACTTTAAATCTTCAGAGAATAGAACTTTAGAGTTAATTGATGTTTCAGGAAAATTGATTAAATCATTTCAATCTAAATCAGAATTTGTAGAAATACCAATACAAAATTTAGCTTCTGGTATTTATTTATTGAAAATAAATGCTGAAAACCGTATAAATGACGTTTTTAAACTATATCGTTAAATTGATTTAAATCATTCTTTTTTATTGGGTTAAACTCACTTTTTTGTAGATATTTTTTGTTAATTATGCGATAATAATATTATTTGCATAAAAATTATTTATGAAACTCATAAACAGAGTTTTAGCAAATAGTAAATCTTAAAAATTTTACAGAAATGTCAAAAATTATTTGGACAAAAACAGATGAAGCTCCAGCTTTAGCAACATATTCTTTATTACCAATCGTAAAAGCGTTCACCAATTCAGCAGGAATAGATGTTGAAACAGCAGATATTTCTTTATCAGGAAGAGTTATTGCTTATATGGCTGAATATTTAAAGCCCGAACAAAGATTAGAAGATGAGTTAGCCAAATTGGGAGAAATGGTAAAAGAACCAGATGCCAACATTATCAAATTACCTAATATCTCGGCCTCTTTGCCACAACTAAAAGCAGCCATAAAAGAGCTTCAAGAAAAAGGATATAATGTTCCAAATTATCCAGAAATTCGAAAAAATAAAGAAGAGGAAAAAATAAAAGCGTTATACGCTAAAGCTTTGGGTTCGGCTGTTAATCCAGTTTTAAGAGAAGGAAATTCTGACAGAAGAGCACCGGGTGCAGTAAAAAATTACGTCAAAAAGTTTCCACACCGAATGGGAGAGTGGTCATCTGACTCGAAATCTCATGTTGCAACCATGCAGCAAGGTGATTTTAGAAACAATGAAAAATCCGTTACGCTAAATGAAAAAGCCACTGCAACAATTTCTTTTGTAGGTAATGATGGAACAAAATCGGTATTAAAAGAAGCGGTAAGTCTTCAAAAAGGAGAAATTATTGATGCAACTTTCATGAGTAAAAAAGCATTGGTTAGCTTTTTAGAAAACCAAATTGAAGATGCAAAATCAAAAGGCATTTTGTTTTCATTGCACATGAAAGCAACCATGATGAAAGTTTCTGATCCAATTATTTTTGGCCACGCGGTAAAAGTGTTTTTTAAAGATGTGATTAACAAGCATGCAGAAACCTTAAATAGTTTAGGGGTAAACCTAAATAATGGTTTAGGCGATTTATTTGCCAAATTACCAAAACTAGATGAAGCCAAACAAAACGAAATAAAAGCAGATATTGAAGCAGCTTTTAACCAAAACCCAGATGTGGCAATGGTTAATTCTGATAAAGGAATCTCAAATCTTCATGTACCTTCTGATGTAATTATTGATGCATCTATGCCTGCTGCCATTAGAAGTGGAGGTAAAATGTGGGATAAAGACGGCAAAGAGCAAGATGCCAAGTTTGTAATTCCTGATTCAACTTATGCCGATTTGTATGAAGAAACCATAAAAAACTGCATTAAAAACGGAAAGCTAGACCCAACCAAAATGGGTACTGTTGCTAATGTTGGCTTAATGGCCCAAAAAGCGGAAGAGTATGGTTCGCACCCAACAACCTTCGAAATACCTGCTGATGGAACTGTAGTGGTAACCAATGAAAACGGTGAAACTATTCATGAATCTAAAGTTGAAGAGGGAGATATTTGGCGAATGGTAATGGTGAAGGATGCACCCATAAAAGATTGGGTAAAACTTGCTGTTAACCGAGCTAGAGCAACAGGTTGGAAAACCATTTTTTGGTTAGACGATGATAGAGCTCATACAATTGAATTAAAAAAGAAGGTTGACCTTTATTTAAAAGATCACAATACCGAAGGATTAGATATTGAAATTTTATCGGTAAAAGAAGCCGCAAAAGTTTCGATAGAAAGAGCTAGAGCAGGCTTAAATACTATATCTGTAACCGGAAATGTACTTAGGGATTTTAATACAGATTTATACCCAATATTAGAAGTTGGAACTTCTGCCAAAATGCTTTCTATTGTGCCATTGATGAACGGAGGTGGATTGTTTGAAACAGGTGCAGGGGGCTCGGCTCCAAAACATGTTGAGCAATTGGTGAATGATAATTATTTGAGATGGGATTCGTTAGGCGAGTTTTTAGCCCTTGTGCCATCATTAGAACATATTGCCAATGCAGAGAATAACAAAAAAGCTCAAATTTTAGCCGATGCTTTAGATTTAGCTACAGGTAAACTCTTGAATAACAATAAATCTCCTCAACGAAAATTAGGAACAATAGACAATAGAGGTTCACATTTTTACTTGGCCTTGTATTGGGCAGAAGAATTGGCTAATCAATCTGAAGATGCTGAATTAGCAAATCAATTTAAACCTGTGTTTGAAGCATTATTGGCCAACGAAGAAAAAATCACAGCTGAAATGATTGCCTTGCAAGGAAAACCTTCAGATATTGGAGGATACTATAAACCAGATGAAAACAAATTGAATTTGGTTATGAGACCAAGTTCTACTTTAAATTCAATTATTGAGTCTATTTAAAGCCTATTAAGGGTTTGAAGCAACTTTTAAAAGCATAAGCCCGCCAATTTGGTGGGCTTTTTGTTTTGCTACCATTGCATTTTTTCCCTCAAAATTATTATCTATAGTATGTTTCCATAGTTTTTGCCAACGTTCAAAATGCTCGGGCAAAAGCTTTTCTTTTCTGCTTAGCTCAATATGCTTAAGCATTGGGTTACCTTGGTAATTATGGCTTCCTAAAATCATGCTTTCCCAAAAGTTACAAATTACCGGAATGTGTTTTTCCCAATTTAAAACCATCACCGTTGTAAAGAATTTGCCAATAACTTCATCTTGAGTAGCTAATTTTTAAAATTCAGCAACCAAAAACTCAATATCGATTCTATTTTCTATATCAGGTTTCATTTACCTGAATTTGCTGTGATTAATTTTTCAATTTTTTCTTCTAAAATCAAAACACGCTCTTCTAAAAATAGAGTAGAGGAGGAGTGTAATTTTTTATCAAAAAAATATGTGATTGGAACTTTAAAATATTTGGCACATAAAATCAAGTCTGAGGTATTGATGTCTTCTCGCTTAATCATGTCGTAATAAGTCTGTTTGTTTTTCTTGCCTAAAGCCAAAGCCAGGCCAATTGGGGTAGCATCAACTGTCGATTCCATTAAACTTTTTATCTGTTTCCCGATATGCATTTTTCTTGTTTTATTTAGTTGATAAATAGTTAGATACAAATAAACGCTAATTGAATACAGAAAAAGTCTTTCGTTAAGAGAAATTCTTAACAGGTAGAATTAAGAAAAACTCTTACTGCAAGAGAGTTTCTTAAAATTTTAATTATAGTTCATATTATCAATGATTTATAATAATTAAATGGCAGGTTAATAAGTTTAATCTTTAGTTAATTTACATAAAGGCCACACTTTTACCTTTGCGTAAAATTTTACTCAATGAAGTTCAAAATCGCATCAATTCTTGCAGTTTCAATTCTTATTTCATCTTGTTCAACCTCACAAGAAATACCAGCTTCTTATTCTAATATTATCAAGAATGAATCTGGTGAATTAGTTTTTAAAAATGATGATGGAACAGAGTTTCCATTGCGTAAAAATGACCCAACATTTACCTTAGAACAAATGCTTGGTAATCCTACAGGAACTGAAAAGGGAATTATTTTAGATTTTAAAAATGAAGAATTTAGAGGCCAATTACATTACGGCTTTATAAATTTTGAAGATGCAAAACATGCTTTGCCTGTTTACTTTAAGCAAACAGCAAGAATAGAAGGCGGAAAGGTTGAAATAAATATTGCCGAAATGAGTGGTAAATATGACATGATCAATTGGGAAGAAACCGGAAGAGGAACCCTTGGATTTAGGGTAATGGCAAGCAATGGCCATTTTATTACCGATGGAAGGGTAAACTTTAAAGGCAAAGGTCCTTTCGAGGTTGACGAAAGCTTGATTCTTGGTCCTTTTATCAATCAACTTACCCATAACAGCGTTGTGATAAGTTTTAGAACTTTAAATGAATCTAAATGCGAAATAATTTGTGATAAAAAAGTATTTTCTGATAAAAAGTCTACTAAAGTTCATGAAATAAAAATTGAGGGTTTAGAGGCCAATACTACTTATCCTTACACGGTTGAGTTTGGAGAAAATAAAAGGTCTTTTGAGTTTAAAACTGCCCCAACACCTGGTAAACGTTCAAACTTTACTTTCTCTTATGCATCAGATTCTAGAGCTGGTAAAGGTGGTGGAGAGCGCGATATTTACGGAGCCAATTTTTATATGGTAAAAAGAATAATGGCTGCAAATAGCCTTCATAATGTTGCTTTTATGCAGTTTACAGGCGATTTAATCAACGGATACAAAACAAATGGCGCTGAGGAGGCTTTGGAGTATTACAATTGGTTTAGAGCCATAGAGCCGTTTTCTCCATATTTGCCTACTTATGTTGGTATGGGAAACCACGAAGCTTTAATGCATCAGTTTAACAATGGTGAAGAATACGGAATTACGGTAGATCAATTTCCTTTTGAGACAAACTCTGCCGAAAAGCTTTTTGCCGATTTTGTTACAAACTTTTCAAACGGACCAAAATCTGAAGATGGCGCTATTTACGACCCATATCCTAAATCAAAAGATTTTCCGCCATATGACGAAACAGTGTATTCTTATACTTACGATAATGTGGCGGTTATTGTATTAAACTCAGATTATTGGTATGCTCCGAGCTTGGCAGGAAATGCAAAGTCGAGTGGAGGACTACATGGTTACATTATGGATAACCAATTGGAATGGCTAAAAAAAGAGGTGCAAAAATTTGAAGAAGACGCCAATATCGATCATGTTTTTATGACACAACATACACCCTGCTTTCCCAATGGTGGCCACGTTCGTGATGATATGTGGTACAATGGCAACAACGATTTTAGGCCATTTGTTGCAGGCAAGCCATTAGCAAAAGGAATTATTGAAAGAAGAGATGAAATTTTAGATATAATCATTAACCAAAGCTCAAAAGTGAGAGCCATTTTAACAGGCGATGAACATAACTACGCCAAAACTGAAGTTGGCCCCGAAACAATTATTTATCCTGTAGATTACCCTTTACCAAAATTAAAACTTAGCAGAACCATTTATCAAATAAACAACGGAAGTGCAGGCGCGCCCTATTACGCGCAAGAACAAACCCCTTGGACCCCAAAAGTTACAGGCTTTTCTACCCAAAATGTTTTGGTGTTATTTGATGTAAAAGGCAAACAACTTAGTATGCGGGTTATCAATCCTGATACATTTGAAGATGTGGATAAATTGAAGTTGGTAGAATAAAGTTTTGTTTTCCTGACTTCATGTGGAGCGCAGTTAGATTTTGTCATCCTGAGCACTTCGTCTAACTCAGCACAAGCTCCATCGATGGACCAACAAAATGAAAACAATATTAGCTCTGTCATTCCTTGGGGGTTGAGGAACTAAATCGAGCAAGCCTGCCTGACGGCTAGGCAGGGAATCTCTTTAATTTGAAACTAATAATACTTCTAGTTTTTATAGCAAAGCCGAAAAAGTATCGAGAACTATTCAAAAATGAACATCCTTTTGTTAAGGAGACTCTTCGATCCGCAAAAGCGGAACTCTGAGTGACGAAATGGTGAAGTTTTTTTTATAAAAGTTAAAACTCTCTATGATTAATTGGCCTTTGGAATTTAATGGGGTACCCACTTATTGAAAATGGCGCAAAAAAGTTTGGAGTAATGTAATGGCTCAAACTTTTTAGACTTTGAGATAATAGTGGGTCATTTAATTTCAGAAGCCAAAAGGTTTTTTGCTTCGTTTTTTGCCTTCAAAAAATGAAGTCGCAAAAGGAGGTAGAGCTTTTTTAAGTTCCTAAAGTTTGTTTTTGCGAAAATCTTAAATCAATTGTCTTTTCTAACCTCTTTTGCAAAAAAGAGTGAGAAAACTGTTTACATAAACTTCATGTTTATTATGAATCAGAAGCAACCGCCTTTTTAGATTTTCGATATAAAAATGAGTTGAAAATATTGCGCTTTGCAAAACGGAACTGCTTATCGCTATTTACAAACTTGTTAAATAACTTTTGGTTTACGCCAAAATACTCGTAGGTGGTTCCGTCTGTAAAGCTAATCTCTAATAATAAACCTTTGTGTTTAAAGTCTGCAATTTTAGCAGAAGAAGTAGTAATAGTATATTCTGGTAGCAACGCTTGCTTAGTTTCTGGCGCAATGCTGGTTAAAAAATAAAATGCATCAATAACTTTTTTGCTTTTTAATTCAGCTTCTTCTTTTTGGTCTTCCTCTAAAAATTTATCAGGATGAAACTCTTTAATTAACTGACGGTAAGTAGTTTTTAACTGTTTTAATTCTATTTCACCTTCTACCTTAAAAAGCTTTTTGTATTCGTTAATACGTTTTATGGCTACGTTTTAATTTGAGGCGGCAAAAGTATCTGTAAATGTGAGAATTAATAAAAAAGCAGGTTTTATTAATTATTCCACCTGCAACTTTATTATTCTATTTCAGAAATACCTTCGGCAATCTATTTTGTAAAGATTCATACCTCAGATAATGAGTTTACAGAAAAACTAATAATCGAATAGTTATACGTGTAAAATTTTTAAATTTGTCGTGTAATTGTAAAGGTAAATTTCATACTTATGTCCCATAAACCTATAAACCTATAAACCCTTTCCCCAATGGATGCAAAAATCACTTTAAGTTTTGAAAAAGAAGTTATTGAGCAAGCCAAGGCTTATGCAAAATCTAAAGGTATTAGTTTAAGTAGGTTAACCGAAGTATTATTAAGAAGGCTAACAAACGAAAAGCCTTATTCCCTCGAAGATTTTCCCGTTGCCGATTGGGTAAACAACCTTGCCGAAGGCGAAGCCAAGTATATAAAAAAGCAAGCTTCAAACAAAAGTATAAGGGCTCAATACCACCAAAAAAAGTAAGCTTGATTAAGGTTTTTATTGTTGCCAATATTTTGGTTGCCATTGTCAACAAAGAATATCCTGCTTTTGATGGTTGTGCTAGGGTGTTGAGTTTAGCCAATAAATCAAACTTTCAACTTTATTGCACAACTCTAAGTTTGGGAATTGTATTTTATTTCGCAGAAAAAAAGTTTGGATCAGCCAAAGCAAAAGAAAAAATGGCTGTTTTATCTCAACATATCAAAATTGTTAATTGCGGAGATTTGGAAAATAAATCAGCTTTAGCAAATAAGAAAATAGAAGATTATGAAGATGGACTGCAATACTATGCTGCTATTAATTCCAATTGCCAATACATTGTTTCTCTCAACAAAAAAGATTTTCATTTTGCCGAAATTCCTGTATTAGAACCATTAGATTTTTTATTTGAAGTGGCTTCAAAGCCAAAACTTTAGTTTGCAAAACTCTGATTTCAACAATTGGCTTGTTAAAAACTGAAAAAATCAAATTTGGGCTCAAACAAATTTTCTGCTATTTTAGCAAGCGAATACCAAAATGGTATTTACAAAAACCACTAAATTGTAAGTTATTCGATTTATGTTTTTGGAAGTTGGACTAAAAGAAACGGAGGTGTTCGGTAATTATGAATTATTCGAAGAACAATATGTCTAACCCATTAAACCTTTACGGGTTTTAGACAAAATCTCAAAAGAACTTTGGGTTAGACCTAGTTCTCAAATGAATAAAAAAGTCCTCTCGGTAAAACCGAGGGGATTTTTTGTTTTTTACCTCATGTGTAATCAATAGTTTTGGCAAAAAATTGCTCAAATGGCAAAAAAGGAAAAAAGGGAGAAAAAAGAAACCCCATTATTGTTTGTAATCATTGTTAAATCTGCTTTAGAAGCTAGCAATATTGGTCAGCATCTTGGAAACATACTTGCCAAAAATCAAAAAGTAAACTTTGTTTTTTGGGCCAACCAAGCTACAATATCTGAGCTTCAACAAACAAAAACCCTTCAAAATCATGCCTCACAAATTCAATTTTGTGAGAATTATGCTGCTTTAAAAGAAATTTTAAACCAATCATCAGAGCAAACCATCAACTTTACCTTAGCGCCAAATCTTGCCAACATTGCAGTTGCCATTAGCGAGTTTTCGAACCAAGAAATTAGTAAAAACCAAATAGAAAGATTAATTCCTGAAAAAGGAAAAAAAGAATCTAAAATTCCATTCGCCAATAAATTGGTAACTTTTGCAAGGCAATTATTTTCAGGTTTTCAAGCAGTTGATGAGAACAATGAATTTTTATCTATTTCAAAAGATTCATTAAATAAACTTGAAAGTACAAGCTTTTTCAAAAGAATTGATACCACCAATTTTTTCCGTCAAACTGAGAAAGCAGCTTCTTGCAATGGTTTTGAAATAACAAATAACCATGCAGCTTTCAGTCAAGCTAATCCCATATCAATAGGTATTTTTAAAGCTATCGTAAATGAGAAGGTAGAAGGCCTTAAAAACCGAACTGCTTTTATGGTGCAAGAAAGCCTGCAAGAAATAAAAAGGGGAGAAGGCTTTTCTAACCCAAATGGTGGTGGGTACAGAATAGCGTTTTTCGGAATTTCATTTCTTTTATTTTTCTTAATGCCCATTCTAAGCTTGGGCTTTGGCATAACTTGGGATGAAATAAACATTATTGTTTACGCCGAAGACATTCTAAACTACTTTTTCTCTTTTGGTGAAATTGATAATGTACTCAATACCCAAGGTGGTGCAGATTACAACGTGTTAATCAATTATGGACTTTTCTTCGATTCATTTGCTGCTTTAGTTAATAAAATTACGCCTTTAGATATTTACCAAACCCGCCACATGCTAAATGCTTTGGTGGGGTTAATGGGAATTTTCTTTACTGGCCTTTTGGCAAGAGAAGCAGGCTCTTGGCGCACGGGTTTAATTGGTCTGCTTATTTTGACTTTCTCACCATACTTTTTTGGCCATGCCATGAACAACCCAAAAGACATTCCTTTTGCTTCAAGCTTTGTAATGTCTTTGTACTTTATTGTTCGCTATTTAAAGCAATTGCCAAAACCATCAACGGCAGTTATTTTTCAATTAATACTTTCAATTGCATTTGTAAATAGCATTAGGATTGGAGGACTTATGCTCATTGGTATTTTGGGCTTATTTACAGGCTTTGCTTGGTTAAGAGATGTAAACCAAGAAGGATTTAAAGTTGCTATAAAGAGAATTCCAAACTATGCCAAGTATGTTTTGGTTGTTACTGCAGCAAGTTACTTTTTAGCAATTTTGGTTTGGCCATATGCTCTGCAAAACCCATTTAGTAATCCGTTTGAAGCACTTAAGTTTTTTACCAACTTTAGTGGAGTTACCATTTATGAGGTTTTCGAAGGCCAAAGACTTTACATGAATGAAGTGCCTTGGTATTACATTCCCAAATTTTTGCTAATTGGCAATCCACTTTTTGCAGTTATAGGTTTGTTTTTGGCATTTTTGCCTATGTTATTGCCTAAAAAGTCTAAACTTCAAACTCCCGTAATTTGGTTTGCTTCTTTTGCTTTGGTTTTTCCAATCGGGTATGCTATTTATGGCGAATCAACACTTTACAACGGCTGGAGACACTTTATTTTTGTGTATCCTGCCATGGTTGTTTTGGCTGCTGCCGGATGGGATTTCCTTATCGGATTAACAAACAACAAAATCATTAAACTATCTGTTACAGCAGTTTTAGCTGCCTTGGTTATCAATACTGCTTTTTGGATGGTAAAGTATCATCCAAATGAATATACCTACTACAATGAGCTTGTTGGAGGTTATAACGGTGCTTATGGAAACTATGAGTTAGACACTTATGGAAACGGAATAAGACAAGGTTTCGAAAAGTTAACAGAATTGTATCCTGAAACCCAAAACACCAAAACCATGGTAGCAATTAACATGACCGGTTGGGATTGGGAACATCCTTCAACGGAGCATTTTTTTGGTGATTCAATTAGAGGAACTTGGACAAGAGAATACGAGCGTTACAAAAAACCATGGGATTATGCCATTTTCTTCCCGAGAACTTATTCTCCCAATGAGCTTAACATTGATGCATTTCCGCCTAAAGGAACAGTTTACGTAGAAGAAATTGAAGGTAAACCTTTGTATGCCATCATAAAACGAGAAAATGATTTTATGGTAGAAGGACACAAAGCATTTGCTAAAAACAGGCATACCATGGCAATTCAAAATTTTGAATTAGCTCTAGATTATGACTCGTTAAATGAAGAAGCTTGGCGTAACATAGGTTTATCTTATCTGAATAATGGAGAACCTTCCAAAGCCAAAAAAGCACTCGAAACTGCCATTAGGATAAACCCAAACAGCCACATAGCCCAAAGTTACTTGGCAGTTTATTACCAAAGGCAAAATAACTTGCAAAAAGCTACAGAGTTATACAAGGCTGCAATCGAAAATAAAATAAACTACACATTTCCTTACATTCAATTGGGAAACATATACTTACAAAGCAATATGTTTACTGATGCTTTAAATTATTTTGAAGGTGGTTTACAAAGATTAGGTAGACTCGATCCTCAAATTTTAAACTCAATGGGAACTTGTTATTTACAACTTAGAGATTACAACAATGCTGTTAATTATCTGAATACAGCAATACAGCAAGACCCAAATTATGCCGATGCATACTACAATCTTGGTTTAACATACTCTCAATTAGGCGATGAGTTAAACGCCCAAAAATATTTACAACAAGCACAACAACTACGTGGAAGATAAGCAAATTACTATTATTGGGGGAGGAATTACAGGTTTAGCAACAGCTTATATTGCTGCTAAAAGTGGCAAAAAAGTTCGCGTTTTAGAAGCGAGCAAAACCTTTGGGGGCTTGCTTAATACCTTCGAAATAGGGGGGAACAGGTTAGAGTATTACTACCACCACTTTTTTACACATGATGCAGAAATAAATTGGCTCATAAAAGAATTAGGAATTGCAGAAAAATTTTTTTTCCAAAAAATGACCATGGGAGTTTTTAGAAAAGGTAAAATCTATGATTTCAATTCTCCTATAGATCTTTTCAAATTTTCGCCAATAAAGTTTTTCGATAAATTCAAATTTGGCTTAAGTTCTTTGTTTTTAGGCAAAGTAGCCAATTGGGAAAAGTACGAGAATATTCCTGCCATAGATTGGTTTTATAAATATGCAGGCAAAACTTCTACAGACGCTCTTTGGAAACCAATGCACGATGTAAAGTTCGGACCGTATGCCAATCAAATTCCATTGGCATGGATGGTTGGCCGCATGAAACAGCGATTAGGCTCTAGAAATGGGGGAGATGAACAATTAGGGTATTTGCATGGCTCACTAAAAACCTTGCTCGATGCTTTGTTAAAAGCATTAATTGAGTTGGGTGTAGAGTTAATCAATGAATCGCCTGTAAAAGAGCTAAACATTGAAAACAACCAACTTTCAGGTGTAGTAACCACCCAAAGTGTTTACGAAGGAGGTAAATTTGTATTTACCATTCCGACCTTGTATTTAAAAGACATGGTAAAAGACAAAGCGCCAAGTCTTTTTGCAGAGTTAGACGCTATAGAATACTTCGGTGCAGTTTGTACCATACTAGAAATGGATAAACCTTTAAGTGAAATTTATTGGCTAAACATTGCAGATGAAGGATTTCCGTTTGGAGGGGTAATCGAACAAACCAACTTTATTCCAAAAGAAAAATACAACGGAAAAAATATTGCCTATTTATCTAGGTACTTTGCTCATAACGAACCTATTGCAAAAATGAGTAACGATGAAATTGAAAAGTTGATGTTGGCCAAATTGGGAGATATCTACCCTAATTATTCTCGTGAGCAAATCAAAAAGGTGCACATTTTTAAAACCATGACTGCTGCAACAGTTTGCGATTTAAACTTTTCGAAAAAAGTGCCCAATTGCAAAACAGAAATTAAGAATATGTTTTTGGCTTCTATGCCGCACATTTACCCAGATGAACGTAGCACAAACAACAGCATTAGAGTGGCAGCCGAAACTTGCAAAGTTTTAGGAATAGATAGCTCTTTTGTTCCCGAGGGTCAATCTATGTCTGGAAAATTGGGTTTTTAATATTCTCAACAGTAGGGTAGACCAAACTTTATCTATCAATTTTTTAATGAGAGATAAAACTTATTAGATAATAAGATTTTGGTAATCAGCGAATTAACAATTAGCTATCACTAAATAGCTTAGCTTTTTGAATCATTTTTGAATCAACTTTCGTATTCTTGTAGTTCTATTTTAATACCCACTAAATGCAAAAATCAAGCGTTCGCTTTGTTGATCCTACAAAATCTCCTTTCCATAAGGTACTCCAAAAAAGGGTTAACCAATATTTTAAAGAAAAAGGCATAAGCAGATATGGTAACCGTAAAATGATTACCAAAACAATTATTTTGGCTATATCTTATCTTGGCCCGTTAGTGTTAATTTACTTTGTTCCTATGGCCTGGCCAATAAGCATGTTATTGTGGGCTTTAATGGGGTTTGGCAAAGCAGGCATTGGTATGAGTGTTATGCACGATGCCAATCATGGTTCTTATTCGCAAAAAAAATGGGTTAACAAGTTAATGGGAGCTTCGCTAAACTTAGCAGGCGCATCTATTTTAAATTGGAAATTACAACATAATGTATTGCATCATACTTATACTAATGTAAGCGGAATGGATGATGATATTGAAGATAATTTCTTACTAAGATTTAGTCCTTACACAAAAAGCAGATGGTACCACAAAGCCCAGCAGTTTTATGCCTTTTTATTTTATGGTTTAACAACCTTGTATTGGGTTACTGCCAAAGACTTTGTTCAATTAGCACAGTACACAAAAAACAAAGTAAATAAGCAAACTAAAAAAGAGAATAGAATAGCATTATTAAAAATAATACTGGTAAAAGTATCTTACTTTATTTTCTTTATAGGATTGCCTGTTTTTGTTTTCAATTTGCCCTTTACCCAAGTTTTAATTGGCTTTTTATTAATGCATTTTATTGCGGGAATAACTTTGGCTACTGTTTTTCAATTGGCGCACTCAATTGAAGAAACGCATCATCCCTTGCCAAACGAAGAAGGCATTATTGAAGATAATTGGGCTATGCACCAAATTAAAACTACTGCAAACTTTGCCAGAAATAGTAAATTTTTAACCTGGTATTTGGGCGGTTTAAATTACCAAATTGAGCATCATTTGTTTCCAAATATCTGCCATGTTCATTACCCAGATATTGCTCCTATAGTTAAGAAAACGGCAGAAGAGTTTCAATTGCGTTATTTAGAGCACAAGACTTTTGTTAGAGCTTTAGGGTCTCACTTCAAATTAATGAAAAAAATAGTTTAAATATTTCTTTTTATTAGTGATTTTTTTGAGTTAAAATAGATTCAAAAATAAAATAACGAAAATCAATTTTTATTAAATTGTTGGTTTTCAGTTAATTAACAGATTTAGAATAATAACTCAATATGCGAAATATCTCTGCATCAATACAATTGTCGTATTCTTGCGTATATCATTAACACCTACGAATGCAAAAAACAAACGTAAGATTTGTTGACCCTTCCAAATCGCCTTTCCATAAAGTACTACAAAAAAGGGTAAATCAATATTTTAAAGAAAGAGGAATAAGCAGATACGGTAATGCCCAAATGATTTTTAAATCAGTTGTTTTATTGGCTACTTATATTGTTCCTTTTGTTGTTATGTTAACTTTCCCTATTCCTTGGCCTATAAGTTTATTGTTGTGGGCGCTAATGGGCTTCGGCCTTGCTGGAGTAGGTATGGGGGTTATGCACGATGCAAACCATGGCTCATACTCACAAAATAAGGTTGTAAATAATTTAATGGCTTTTTCATTGAATTTAGCAGGCGGGTCAATCCTTACCTGGAAACTACAACACAATGTTTTACACCACACTTACACAAATGTTTGTGGAATGGATGATGATATTGAAGACAAATTGTTTTTGAGGTTTAGTCCGCATACCACCAAAAAATGGTATCACAAAGCACAACAAGTTTATGCTTTCTTGTTTTATGGTATTACTACCTTGTATTGGGTAACAGCCAAAGATTTTATTCAATTGGCTAAATACACAGGTAATAAAGTAAATAAACAAACTGCTAAAGAAAATAGAATTTCGCTTATTAAAATGATTTTAGTAAAAGTTGGATATTATGCAGTATTTTTTGGATTACCAATTTTTGTTTTCAATCTGCCTGTATATCAATTATTATTGGGCTTTTTGCTGATGCATTTTATTGCAGGTATAACTTTAACTACCGTATTTCAATTGGCTCATTCAATTGAAGAAACAAATCACCCTTTACCAGATGATCAAGGAATTATTGAAGACAATTGGGCGATGCACCAAATTAGAACCACTGCAAATTTTTCTAAAAAAAGCAAATTTTTAACTTGGTATTTAGGAGGTTTAAATTACCAAATAGAGCATCATTTGTTTCCAAATATTTGTCATATTCATTATCCAAATATTGCTCCTATTGTAAAGAAAACAGCAGAAGAGTATGAACTACCTTATGTTGAGCATAAAACTTTTGTTAAAGCGCTTGAATCTCACATAGGCTTGATGAGAAAAATAGCTTAATTTATTCGTCTTCTAAGAATTTCAATATTTATTATTGTTAAATGATTTCTATTGTTATTCCTTTATTTAACGAAGAAGAAAATATTCCTCAATTACAATCTAGGTTAATAGAGGCAACTTCAAAATGGAGTTTGCCTTTTGAAGCCGTTTTGGTAAATGATGGCTCTAGCGATAACACTCCACAAATGCTAGATGAACTTGCCCAAAAAGACAGCAGGTTTAGAATCATTCACTTTTCAAGAAACTTTGGTCATCAACCTGCAATTTCTGCTGGCATAAAGCATGCTAAAGGAAATGCTGTTATTATAATGGATGGCGATTTACAAGATCCCCCTGAAATACTTCAGCGTTTTATAGATAAGTGGCAAGAAGGATATGAAGTAGTTTATGCCATCCGAACCAAGCGAAAAGAAGGCTTTTTTAAAAAATTGGGCTATGCTACTTTTTACAGGGTTTTACGCTTTGTGTCAGATATTGAAATTCCTTTAGATTCTGGAGACTTTTGTTTAATGGATAGAAAGGTGGTAAATGCCTTGAACCATGAAATGCCTGAGAACATTAGATTCGTTAGAGGTTTAAGAGCCTATGCAGGTTTCAAGCAAATTGGAGTAGCTTACGAAAGAGATGAGCGAGCAGCAGGAGAAGTAAAATACACGTTTAAAAAGCTAATGGGTTTGGCAATTGATGGGCTGATAGGCTTTTCGATATTTCCCTTGCGGTTGGCTACCTATTTTGGTTTTTTGGTGGCTTTTCCTTCTTTCTTAGCAGGCGTATTCTTTATTCTTCATAGAATTTTAGGCTTTAAAATATTAGGCTATTCACCTCAAGATACTCCTGGTATTGCCACTTTAGCGGTAGCTATTTTCTTTTTAGGTGGAATTATTTTGATTATTCTTGGAATAATAGGGGAGTACCTTGGTAGAATTTACATCGAGGTAAAAAGAAGACCTTTTTACATTGTTTCTTCCATTACCGAAAAAGTGCAAAACCAATAAATGAACTTCAAAAAGGTTGTTGTTTTCTTGTTGGGTATTGCAATTAGTATTGCTTCTCTTTATCTAATTTTTTCAAAAATAGACGTTGTTTCTTCGCTTAAGGCTTTAAGTAAAGTTCCGTTTTATATTCCAATAGTGTTGATGGCAATTTATTTACTTGTGTTTGTAATTCGAGCTTTTAGGTGGCAATTGATGTTGTTAGAAGTCCAAAATATTCCCTTTAAAAGCTTATTAAATGCCATTATCATTGGATATGGTGGTAATAATTTTTTGCCAGTAAGAGGTGGAGAGTTGTTACGTATGGAATTCTTTAGTCGCCAGTCAAAAGTTCCCAGAACAATTTCAATAACATCAGTTTTAACTGAGAAAATATTAGATGGCCTTAGTTTGTTGCTTTTGTTAATTGGTATTGTTTGGATTTTTCCATCTAATCTTTTTGACGTGGATTGGTTTGTAAAGCTATTTTACCTCGCTAACATAGTTTTTATAGGGATTCTTTTTGGGTTAATCATTTTCAAAATATCAGGTAATTTTTTCATAAATCTATTTCAAAAACAAGGAGGAGCATTTTTAAAAATATCTCATATTTTACAAGATGTTTTGCACGCATTATCCTTTATTAAACTAAATTTAAGGGGAATAATTATTTTAAGTTCAGGTATTTTAGTTTGGCTTGTTGAAGGAGGAATGTTTGTGATGGCAAGCGCTGTTTTGGTGCCAGAGGTTAATCCTTTCTTATTGGGCTATTTTACTTTGGTTATTGTAAATTTTGGAATTTTGGTTCCGTCTTCTCCAGGTTATGTGGGTCTTTTTCAAGCTATGACAGTTTTGGCATTTACAGTTTTTGCCTTATCAGAAGAAACTGCCTTAACTACCTCAATATTGGTTCACTTGTGTCAGTTTATTCCAATTTCTTTGTGGGCTATTTACATTTTGTTAAAAAGCTCATTGAAGTTTAAATTTTTCTCATAAAAAAGCCCTTCCAAAACTGAAAGGGCTTAAATCAATAATATTTAAGTTTAATTAAGCTTTAACTAAAAGTGGGGTATATTTTTTTACCAAAACAAATCCACCAAAAAACACTGCTGAGAAAAATACACTTCCCATTAATGTATTAAGTAAAAATGGTAATGCAGCCGCATAACACCCAATTAATCCTGAAATAGAAATAGGATACATGGCGTCTGTTAACCAAACCCCAAAATTAGACACAACAAAAAATACCAATGAAGCTGCTATTGAGCCTCCCAAAACAGATTTTACATTTAGTTTTTTTATTAGCATAGGAGCAAAGCCGGCCATTATCAACATAGGAGCATAAACCCATAAAAAACCTGGTCTCCACAAAACAAACCCATCGTAATAAGAAGCGTAAATGGTATTATTTATAGCCAAATCAGAAATAAATAAGGCCAAAAAAGGAATAATAAATTTCAAATATCTCCCTCCCATCAAGGCACCTGCAAAAAGACCTATTGAAGCAATTGCAGTAAAATTGGGTGGGTGAGGCAATAATCTGCTAAAAGCACCCATTAAAATTAGGCTAGTAATTAACAACGTTTTATTTAATTTCATCATAGATAATTGTTTGAACAAAAATAATGATTAGATAATACCTTCTCGCACTAAATCATGCAAGTGAATAACACCAACATATTTATTTTGATTTACGACAATAAGCTGGGTTATTTTTCTTTTTTCCATCAATTGTAATGCTGTTGCTGCCAATTCATGAGCTTCAATTGTAATAGGATTAGTCGTCATAATATCCTTTGCAGAATATTTTCGAAAATCTACATTTTTTTCAAGCATTCTTCTTAAATCTCCGTCAGTAACAATGCCAATGAGTTTATCATTTTCTATAACACCTGTTATACCAAGTCTTTTTGATGATATTTCTAAAATTAAATCTTTTATCAGTGTATCAGCGCCAACTTGAGGCTTTTCATTTAAGGGATATAAATCCTCGACTTTTAAATATAGTTTTTTACCTAATGCTCCACCAGGATGGAATTTAGCAAAATCACTTTCGTTAAAACCTCTTAATTCTAGCAAACAAACAGCAATAGCATCACCCATGGCCAATTGAGCAGTGGTTGAAGAAGTAGGAGCAAGGTTATGAGGACATGCTTCTTTTTCTACAGAAGTATTGATAAAATAATCAGCATTTTTTGCCAAAAATGAATTTGAATTTCCTGCAAAAGCAATAATTGAATTGCCTAATGACTTTATAAATGGAATTAAAACCTTTATTTCTGGTGTGTTTCCACTATTAGAAATACAAATAACAACATCATTTTTTTGAATGTTTCCTAAATCGCCATGAATAGCATCTGCAGCATGCATGAAAATTGCCGGAGTGCCCGTAGAATTTAGCGTTGCAACAATTTTATTTGCTATATTCGCGCTCTTTCCGATGCCAGTTATTACAACTCGACCTTTCGAATTTAATATTAGCTGCACGGAATTAACAAAGCCCTCATCAAGTTTATCAATTAAACCCATTACTGAGTCTGCTTCGGTCTTGAGTGTGTTGGTAGCGAGTGAGATTATTTGAGTTGAATTATTCAATTGAAAAATTAGTTTTTATAAAAAAATAAGTTGTACTTTTAAACAAAGGTATATTAGTTAAGATAATTTATTGGATGAAAGACGTGGAAATAGACTTAAAAGACTCATTAAAAAAGTTTTTTGGTTTTAACTCCTTTAAAGGAAATCAAGAAGACGTAATAAAAAGCGTATTAAGCGGCAAAGACACATTTGTGATTATGCCAACTGGTGGTGGAAAAAGTTTGTGTTATCAAATGCCTGCCATAGTATCTGAAGGAACTGCAATAATAATTTCTCCCCTTATTGCTTTGATGAAAAATCAAGTTGATGCAATTAGAAATTTTAGCAGTGAAGATGGGATTGCCCACTTTTTAAACTCTTCGCTTAATAAAACCGAAACAACTAGGGTAAAAGAAGACATTACTTCTGGCAAAACTAAAATGCTATATGTAGCTCCTGAATCTCTTACAAAACAAGAAAATATAGACTTCTTTAAAGGGATAACAGTAAGTTTTGTAGCAGTAGATGAAGCACATTGTATTTCGGAGTGGGGTCATGATTTTAGACCTGAATACAGGAGAATAAAGGAAATGATTAAGTCAATTGACAGCAATATTCCTGTTATGGCTTTAACCGCAACCGCAACTCCAAAAGTTCAGCAAGACATCATCAAGAACTTAGGAATGAGCGATGCAGATGTTTACAAAGCATCTTTTAATAGACCAAATTTATTTTATGAAGTTAGGCCAAAGTTTAATCCTGAAAAGCAAATCATAAAGTACATTAGAGAAAACGAAGGTAAGTCTGGTATTATTTATTGCTTAAGCCGAAAAAAGGTTGAAGAAATTGCTTCCACTTTACAAGTGAACGGTATTAAAGCTTTACCTTATCATGCCGGCTTCGATTCAAACACTCGCGCCAAACATCAAGATATGTTTTTGATGGAAGACAGCGACGTTATTGTAGCTACAATTGCGTTTGGAATGGGCATTGACAAACCAGACGTTCGGTTTGTGATACATTATGACATGCCAAAAAGTTTGGAAGGTTACTACCAAGAGACAGGAAGAGCAGGAAGAGATGGAGGAGAAGGAAGGTGTATTTCATTTTATGCCTACAAAGATATTGAAAAGCTTGAAAAATTCATGCAGGGTAAGCCTGTTGCTGAACAAGAAGTAGGGAAGCAACTTTTAGAAGAAGTTGTGGCTTATGCAGAAACAGGAATATCTAGAAGAAAATTCTTGCTAAATTATTTTGGCGAAGAGTTTGACGAAATAAATGGTGATGGGGCCAAAATGGATGACAACACAGTTAATCCGAAAGAAAAAGTAGAAGGCAAAGATGATGTAGTGCTTCTTTTAGAATCTATGATTGAGTTAAAAGAACAATTTAAAGCCCAATATTTAACCAAATTTATTTCTGGAAAAAGCGCTGCTGAAATAAAAACATTTAAACACCATATGAGTCCACTTTTTGGAAAAGGAAAGGAAAAGGATGAAAAATATTGGATGGCAGTAATTAGACAAGCTAGAGTAGATCAGCTTATTAACAAACAAATTGAATCGTACGGGGTTTTAAAAGTTACCCAAAAAGGTCATGATTTTTTATCTAAACCATATTCGATTACATTATACAAAGACCATGATTATGATAATTTAGGTGAAGACCAAGATGTAATTATGAGTTCAGGCAAAGGAGGCGGAGCTGCAGATACTGCCTTATTTTCTATCTTAAAAGATTTAAGAAAGAAGCTTGCAAAACAAAGAAGTGTTCCACCATTTGTTATTTTTCAAGATCCATCGTTGGAGGATATGGCAACTCGCTATCCACTAAAAATGGATGAAATGACCAATATTGTTGGTGTTGGAATGGGCAAGGCCATGAAGTTTGGTAAACCATTTTTGGAGGTAATTCAAAAATATGTTGAAGAAAATGAGATTGAGCGACCTATGGATATGGTTGTAAAATCGGTGGTGAATAAATCTGGTAAAAAAGTTTACATTATTCAGAGTATTGATAGAAAAATGCCTTTAGAAGATATAGCAAGTGCTAAAGGGTTTTCTTACGAAGAATTGTTAACCGAAATTGAACACATTGTTGATTCGGGAACTAAAGTTAACATTGGGTATTACATTGATGAAAATATAGATGAAGACAAACAAGATGAAGTTTTCGAATATTTTCAAGAAGCTGAAACCGACTCGGTTGAAGATGCACTTGAAGAATTAGGCGCAGATGATTATACCGATGAAGAAATAAGATTACTCAGAATAAAGTTCCTTTCTGAAATGGGAAATTAAATCAAAAAAAAAGAGGCCTTAAGGCCTCTTTTTTTTTGATTTATTATTCTGATTTTTTGGTAGATTTTTTTGGTGGCTTTGGTGTTGACTTTTTCAAAGTAACATTTATACCATCTTTTTCTTTATTTAATTCTACACAAATTAAATCACTTTCTTTTAATTCGGCACTTATGATGTACTCTGCCATTGGGTCTTCTAGGTATTTTTGAATTGCCCTTTTTAAAGGTCTAGCTCCATACTGCTCATCATATCCTTTATCAGCAATAAAGTCTTTGGCAGTATTTTTCATTTCAATTTTATAACCCATTTCTTCAACCCGTCTGTAAAGATATTTCAATTCAATGTCAATAATTTTATGAATATCTTCTTTTTTCAAGCTGTTGAACATGATAACATCATCAATTCTATTTAAAAACTCTGGGGCAAAGGTTTTCTTCAAGGCTTTTTCAATAACCCCTTTAGAATCAGAGTCGGCACTATCTTTTCTAGCAGAAGTGCTAAATCCAACGCCAGTTCCAAAATCTTTTAATTGACGTGAACCAATATTTGAAGTCATTATGATAATAGTATTTCTAAAATCAACTCTTCTTCCAAGACTATCGGTAGCAATACCATCATCTAAAATTTGAAGTAAGATGTTGTAAACATCAGGATGAGCTTTTTCGATTTCATCTAATAAAATAACAGAGTAGGGCTTGCGTCTTACTTTTTCGGTTAACTGTCCACCTTCTTCATAACCAACATATCCCGGAGGCGCTCCCACCAATCTGCTTATTGAGAATTTCTCCATGTATTCACTCATGTCAATTCTAATTAAAGAATCTTCTTTGTTGAATAAAAATATGGCTAGTTCTTTGGCCAATTGAGTTTTACCAACACCTGTTGGGCCTAAGAAAATAAAAGAACCAATAGGTTTTTTAGGATCTTTCAATCCTGCTCTATTTCTTCTAATAGCCCTTACTATCTTCACTATGGCGTCATCTTGACCAATAACGGTTCCTTGTAAAGACTCATCCATTTTTTTCAATTTATCGCCTTCATTTTGGGCAATTCTTTGAACCGGAACTCCAGTCATCATAGCCACAACTTCAGCAACATTATCTTCACTAACAATTTCTCGGTGAAGCTTGGTGTCTTCTTCCCATTTGGTTTTTGCAGTTTCTAATTGGTCAATTAATTTTCTCTCAGTATCGCGCAACCTAGCGGCTTCTTCGTATTTCTGACTTCTAACAACTCGATTTTTCTCCTCTTTTATATCCTCAACTTTTTTCTCTAAGTCAAGAATTTCTTGAGGAACTTTTATATTGGTGATATGAACCCTTGAGCCTGATTCATCCAAAGCATCAATGGCTTTATCAGGTAAAAATCTATCGGTAATATATCTTTCTGTTAAAGTAACACAAGCCTTTAAGGCATCTTCTGTATAATTAACATTGTGATGATTTTCATACTTTTCTTTGATGTTGTTTAAGATTTGAATTGTTTCTTCAACGTTAGTTGGCTCTACCAACACCTTTTGAAACCTTCTTTCTAAAGCCCCATCTTTTTCGATATACTGTCTGTATTCATCAAGAGTTGTAGCACCAATACATTGAATTTCGCCTCTTGCCAAAGCTGGTTTAAACATATTTGAAGCATCTAAAGAACCAGAGGCTCCACCTGCACCAACAATCGTGTGTATTTCATCAATAAACAAAATAACATCAGGAGATTTTTCAATTTCGTTCATTACCGCTTTCATTCTTTCTTCAAATTGTCCGCGATATTTTGTGCCGGCAACCAACGAAGCTAAATCAAGGGTAACAACTCTTTTATTGAATAATACTCTCGATACTTTCTTTTGTACAATTCTTAAAGCCAAACCCTCTGCAATGGCAGATTTACCAACTCCAGGTTCACCAATTAAAATTGGATTGTTCTTTTTTCTTCGTGATAAAATTTGAGAAACTCTTTCAATTTCTTTTTCTCTTCCTACAATTGGGTCTAGTCTATTTTCTTCAGCTAGTTTAGTTAAATCTCTACCAAAGTTGTCTAAAACTGGAGTTTTTGATTTCGAATCAGTTGGTCTTTTGGGTGAGCTGCTTCCTCTACCAAAGTTTTGACCTTCATCCTCATCGTCATCAGAAGAACCTGTTCCAGGAAACTCAGCTTTTGGCTCTGATGGTTTTGAAGGTTTTTGTAACATTTGGTCTAATTCCTCTTTTACCAATTCGTAATCTACATTAAAGTGATTTAGTGATCTTGTTGCCACGTTATTCTCGTCTTTTAAAATGGATAATAATAAGTGCTCAGTTCCTATAATGGCACTTTGAAATAATTTAGCCTCTAAATAGGTTATTTTTAAAACCTTTTCGGCTTGTTTTACCAATGGAATATTTCCCATATTGCCAACTGTTTTTGCAGATTTATTAGGCCTAGTGCTTTGTTCTGCATATTTTCTAAGCTCAACTAAATCTACATTTAAGCTTTTCAGAATTTTTATGGCAACACCTTCGCCTTCTCTAATTAAGCCAAGTAAAAAATGTTCAATTCCGATGTAATCGTGCCCGAGCCTTAATGCTTCCTCTCTGCTGAAAGAAATAACATCTTTTACCCTGGGCGAAAAGTTTGTTTCCATATATATTGTTTCCTATAGTAAAATTATTGTTGCTTATTGTCAAAAGGCATTCCGAAATGCAAAGTAGCCAATATTACAACTAAATCAAAATTATTTTATCTAAGGCATAACACACTTGTTAATAACTATGTTTTATTAACAGAATTTTGTTACAAACATCAGTGTTTTCAAGGCTTTTAAACCACTTGGTTTGTCTATTTTCGAAAACTATTTTAGCCCGTATTATTTTCGGGTGTTTTATAATTTGTTTACGATAATTTAAACTGACAAGATGGCAAATGGAGAAAAGATAATCCAAATCAATATTGAGGATGAAATGAAATCAGCTTACATCGATTATTCGATGTCTGTTATTGTATCAAGAGCTTTACCCGATGTGCGAGATGGACTAAAACCTGTACATAGAAGGGTGTTGTTTGGAATGTATGAATTAGGAGTTTTATCCAATAGGTCATATAAAAAATCTGCAAGAATTGTAGGGGAAGTTTTGGGTAAATATCACCCTCATGGTGATACTTCTGTTTACGATACCATGGTGCGTATGGCGCAACCTTGGAGCTTAAGATACCCATTAGTTGACGGACAAGGTAACTTTGGTAGTGTTGATGGCGATAGCCCTGCAGCAATGCGTTATACCGAAGCACGATTAAAAAAAATAGCTGAAGAATTATTATCTGATATTGATAAAGAAACTGTTGATTTCAGTTTAAATTTTGATGATACATTAGAGGAACCAACTGTTTTACCCTCTAGAATTCCAAACTTATTGGTAAATGGTGCTAGTGGTATTGCTGTAGGTATGGCCACCAATATGGCTCCTCATAACCTTTCAGAAGTTGTAGATGCCACTGTGGCATTTATTGACAATAAAGATATTGAAGTTGAAGAGTTGATGCAGCATGTAAAAGCTCCTGATTTTCCAACTGGAGGTATTATTTATGGTTACGAAGGAGTAAAAAATGCATTTGAAGATGGTCGAGGCCGAATTGTAATTCGAGCCAAAGCAACCATTGAATTAGATAAAAACGACCGCGAAAGAATTATTGTTACAGAAATCCCTTATCAAGTAAATAAGGCTGACATGATTGCCAAAACGGCCGATTTAATCAATGACAAAAAAATCGAAGGAATCTCTGATGTAAGGGATGAATCTGATAGAAGCGGAATGAGGATTGTTTACGAATTAAAACGTGATGCAATTTCAAATGTAGTCTTAAATAAATTATTTAAGTATACTGCGTTACAGACCTCATTTAGTGTAAATAACATTGCTCTTGTTGCGGGTAGACCAGTAGCCTTAAACCTCAAAGACATGATCAAACATTACATTGATCATAGACATGTTGTTGTTGTAAGAAGAACTGAATACGAGTTAAGAAAAGCTGAAGAAAGAGCCCATATTTTAGAAGGTTTACTTATTGCTCTTGATAATTTAGACGATATCATTAAATTAATTAGGGCTTCTAAAACTCCCGAAGATGCTAGAAATGGTTTGATGTCAACTTACAATTTAAGTGAAATTCAAGCTAGAGCAATTCTTGACATGAGACTGCAAAAGTTAACCGGTCTTGAAAGAGATAAGGTTAAATCAGAATATGCAGAATTGATGGAAATCATCAAAGATTTAAAAGATATTTTGGGCAATGAAGTTCGCAGAATGCAAATAATAAAAGACGAACTGCTTGAAGTAAAAGAAAAATATGGCGACGAAAGAAGAACCGAGATTGTTTACGCTGCAGATGATTTTAGAATAGAAGATATTATTCCAAATGAAAAAGTAATTATCACTATTTCACATTTAGGTTATATCAAACGAACCAAACTTGACGAATATAAAGTTCAAAACAGGGGAGGGCGTGGCTCTAAAGGAAGCGCAACAAGAGATGCAGACTTTTTAGAGCATTTGTTTGGTGCACAAAACCATAATTACTTATTGATATTTACCGAAAAAGGTAAATGTTTTTGGATGCGTGTTTTTGAAATACCTGAAGGAACAAAATCCTCTAAAGGTAGAGCCATCCAAAATATGATGAATATTGAGCCAGACGATAGGGTATTGGCTTACATTAATGTTCCTAATTTAACTGATGAAGATTATCTCAAAAATCATTACATCATCATGTGTACTAAAAATGGGATTATTAAGAAAACAACCTTAGAGGCCTACTCAAGACCAAGGGTAAATGGTATCATCGCTATCAATATCCGTGAAGAAGACCAATTGCTAGAAGCAAAATTAACAGATGGAGATAGCCATATTTTAATGGCATTAGAATCTGGTAGAGCTATTCACTTTGAAGAAAGTAAAGTAAGACCAATGGGAAGAGGCGCTTCAGGTGTTAGAGGTGTAACTCTTGGTGGACCAAAAGATAGAGTTATCGGAATGATTTGCGTTTCTAAAGGAAAAAATGAGTTTGTTGAATCCGAAGGTGAAGGCACAGAAGAAGAGATAATACTTGATGAATTAGAGCCAACAGTGCTGGTAGTTTCTCAAAATGGTTACGGAAAAAGAACTGCTGTAGGGGATTATAGAATTACCAATAGAGGCGGTAAGGGTGTGAAAACCATGAATATTACCGAAAAAACTGGTAAATTAATTGGGTTACTTAACGTGAATGACAAAGATGATTTAATGATTATCAATCGCTCTGGAATTGCCATTAGACTAGAAATAGACAACATTAGAGTAATGGGAAGAGCAACCCAAGGAGTTCGTTTAATAAATCTTAAAAATGGAGATCAAATTGCCTCGGTTGCTAAAATTGAAGTTAGCGATGAAGAAAGAGAATTAGCCAACGCCGAAGACGTAGAAATAGAAAACGACGATAACTTAACAAACGAAGGAGAGGAAGCTACTGAAGAATAAATGGCAAAGTACTTGCTTAGGTATGAATAATTATTCTAATTTCTTTATTTATTTTTGACCCGTAAAAACGTAAAAACATGAAATTCAAATTATTAGCATTATTTTTAATAATATCAGCATCTTCTTTTGCTCAAAAAGCCAAAGTTACAAGTGCTTACAATTATGAAAGGTATGGAGAACTAGATAAGGCCAAAGAAGCAATTGACGAGGCTGTAGTTGAACCTACAACATCCACCTTCTGGAAAGCCTGGTTATTTAGAGGTAATATTTATGTGAGCATAGCAAGATCACAAGAAGAAGCATTTGCAAACTTGTCTGATAATCCAGTTCAAGTGGCTTATGAATCTTACAAAAAAGTTTACGATTACCAAGATGACAAAAAACTTGACGTTGAGGATTTAAACAGAAGATACAAGCAAATTTATCCTATGGCTTTTAATGTTGGAATTGAGGCCTATAACAATAAGGATTATGCTAAGGCAGGAACTTATTTTAAAATTTGCGAAGATGTAAATACTCATTTTGGTATTGTTGACACCCTTTCTATGTATAACGTTGCTTTAACAAGTGATTTGGTTGGAGATGTAAAAACAGCCGAAGAGTACTATAAAAAATGTATTGAGCAAGGTTATAGAGGTGACAATACTTATGTAGAATTAGCAAGTTTATATCTTAAAAATGAAGACCAAGAAAGCGCAAAAACGTTGTTGAAAAAGGCTAGAAAGGCTTATCCAAATAGCCAACCAATTATTACAACTGAGTTAAATATTTATTTACAAAATGAGCAATTTGATGAAGCTTTAGAAAACTTAAATGCTGCGATAAAAAATGACCCTTCAAATGATATTTTTTATTACGCGAGAGGCACCATTTACAATAACAAAGGAGACATGGAAAAAGCGGAAGCAGATTACATTAAAGCAGTAGAAATTAACAACGATAATTTTGATGCATATTACAATTTAGGTGCTCTTTACTATAATAGAGGAGCAGATGCCATCAATGCTTGTAATGAAATTATGGACAATAAAAAGTATAATGCATGTAAAGATGAGGCAAATAAAGTATTTGTTCAGGCAGTACCTTATTTAGAAAGAGCCTATGAATTAAACCCTGAAGATCAAAATACATTGGTTTCTTTAAAGCAAACTTATGTAAGAACAGGGCAAACTGAAAAGTACAATGCATTGAATAAATAGTAATCAACAATAAATAATTAAAAAAAGGGGCTATTGCCTCTTTTTTTTTGTCCTTAGATTAAATCTATTTTTTTATGTTTGGGCAACTTTAAAAAAACAGCAAACTTTAGCTTATGAGCGAAGAATTAGAAAACCAACCAGAAGGAATAGAAGAAAAAAAAGAGCAGCCAAAATCTTTTAAAGACCAATTAACTGCATTTTTTGAGGAATACAAGCCTGAAAAAGTAAAGTTTGTAGATGAAATTGCCGAAAAATTTGAAGGAAAGGAAGAAACTGTTTTATCTCACCTTGATAATAAATATGGTGAAGGCAAGAAAAGAAGACTTGAAGCCAAAAAGCGCAAAGCTGAAGGTGGCGGCTCAACAGATGAATCAGCAAATGAAGCAGAGCCTCCAAAAAAGAAAAAAAGTAAACTCCTATTAATCATCATTATCCTAGTTATTTTAGGTGGTGGAGGAGCTGGTGCTTTCTTTTTCTTAAAAGGTGGAAGTCATGCAGAGGAAGGTCATGGAGAGGAACACGCTACAGAAGAAGTAATGGAAGAAGGCCACAGTGAAGAAGCAGCTGCAACTGAAACAACAGAAGAAGCCGCACCTGCAGAAGAAGTAGCAGATCCTGCAGCCGAAGAAGTAACTGATTCTGCAGCAACTGAAGTTGAGTCTCCAGAAGAAGGAGTAGAAGAAGCTGTTGAAGCAACAGAGGCTTTAGATGCGGTGAATTAACTTTATTATTATATCATTAGAAAAAAAGGAAACTAATCGGTTTCCTTTTTTTTTGCATAAATTTTTCAAAATGAATTTAAAAACAAAATGGCTAGTAACAGGAGGTTTAGCCATGTCTCTATTAGGATTTGGTATTTCTATTATTGGAGATGCCATTATGCAAAGAACTTTGGGAGCAGACTTCTCAATTTGGTTTTTTGAAGGACTATTAGGTTTAATAGTATTTAATGCAGGAATTGGGATATTTGGAAAAGCAGTAATTTTAAGAATTGAATTAAATAATTCTTGAACCAAAGCAAAGCATAAATTTGAAGTTAAATTTTAGCAATGGCCGATTTAAAAAATAAACGTATCAGATTAGAAAGTAAAATTCAAAGGCTTTTACAGCATGACAATGGAGTAACGTCACACTTTGATTATCATATCCACATGAATTCAAAGAAGAATACCATAGAATTGAATCTGCTTACATTTAATCCAGTGCATGATGAATACATGCTGCTAAACAGTGTTTTTGGAAAATCTTCAATTGACTGTTTAGAAAAAATGGAGGCTTATCTTATGCAAGAAAAATTTGATAGAACTGAAAAGTCATTTACTATAACTTGGAAGAAAAGTGGCGATGAAGGTGAACATAAATCTTATTTTAGAGGAATTTCAGAGGAGCAAGTAATACAAAAGTTTTTGCATGAAAAGAACCCCGAAGAATTTGAATTTTCTATAAAAGAGAATCCTTTGACATAATAAACAAGTATTTTAGCGCCTCTCAAATACAAAATGAAAAAATATTTACCCCTAGTTATTTGCGCAATAATTGCTTTAAATAGTTGCAAAACAAAGCAATCTATTAGTGAACCTGCAAAGGAAGAAGCTGTAACCATGTTGCCTCAATTTACACTTTTAGAAGCTTACCTTCAAAAAGAAATTGGTGGCCAAGAAAATGAACCAACAGTTGAATATTTGTTTATAAGGTTCAAGCCCTTTGAAGATGAAGGCATAATTTTCAGCAAAATGTCAAGCAATGGGAAGGAAGTTAAAATTCAAAAATCTTCTGAAAGTTTTAAGGTAGATGTTACAGATTTAAACATCAAAACATCTAACCCAGAGACTTACCCAACTATTTTTTATTCAAAAAATAATCAAAATGGCTCTCTTAAAATTGAACCTATTTTGATGAAAGAACCCCTTTATAGACCTTAATTTTATGATTCGATTCTCATTTATTGCCATAATTTTTATGGCAGTTAACATTGGTTTTTCTCAAACAGAAAACGCTTCTTACAAAGAAAAAATGAATGATAACTCTGTTAACTTTTACGATGTTGTAAAAGAAGCAGAAGCATATTTTGAAACAATCGATAAAGACAAAAAAGGGAGTGGTTATAAACCTTATATGCGTTGGAAATATGCCAATGAATACAAGTATTTTCCAACAGGAATTAGAATTAATATTGATCCTTATTTTGTTGAACATCAGTTTACAAACTACAAAAAAGAAAATCCTTCTAATTCAAGAAGCACTTCTAATTCTTGGATTGAACTTGGCCCAAATACAATAGACAGTATTACAGGTCATTACAGTGCAGGTTTAGGCAGAATTGAAGATATTTATGTTGCCCCGAACAACTTCAATTTATTGTATTTAGGTTCAAGAAGTGGTGGCTTTTGGAGGAGTAATGATGAAGGAAAAACATGGGTTTGCACCACAGATACTTTGGTGGCGACAGGGGTGAATACATTTACGGTTTCTCCAACCAATTCAGACTCAATTTTAATCAATGTAAAAAATGCAAGAAATAATACTTCTTTTGGGGTTTACATGAGTATTGATGGTGGTTTTTCTTGGACAGAAACCAATTTTAATCCTACCAATTTAGGTGTCGGAGGATTAGGTTCAAATTTCCAAATTTTAGAAATTGCTTATCATCCAAGAATTAAAGATTTGGTATTTGTTGGTACTAATAATGGTTTGTACATATCAACTAATAATTTAAACTCTTGGGTTCAAGTTGAACCTGGTTATGATTTTAAAGAACTTGCATTTCACCCAACCAACGATAGCATTGTTTACACCTACAATACAGCAGGCTCTAGCACTTCTAACTTTTTATTGATATCACACGATTTTGGAAACACTTTTACTTTATCAAATAACATTTTAGGCAACAACGGAAACGAAACAGTTGAGTTGGTTACAAGTCCACAATGCGAAGATTGTATATGGTTTGGTTCTAACAATGGCATTTGGGTAAGTTATGACAAGGGCTTAAATTTTAAGTTTTTATCTAATCCAGATGAAGCTTGCCATGGTTTTGCTGTGAGTGATATAGATACATCTTTTATGGTTTATGGTTATGTAGATTTAGATGGAAGCGCAGATGGAGGTAGAACTTTTTCTGATAAAACTAGATGGTCACTAGGAAACACAAATGGTGGTGGAAATGGAAACGCCATTAGCTATAAAACAAGTACCGATTATATTCATGCCGATTTACGAAATGCTAAATGTATAAATGGTGTTTTTTATGTTGCCACAGATGGTTTTATGTGTAAAAGCACCGATAATGGTGACACTTGGCAAATACTAAGTGAAGGCGTTGGAACTAGAGAAAATTATTGTTTGGGTGCAAGTCAGTCAAACCACCAAAGAAACATTTCTGGTTCACAAGATAATGGCACGAGTATTCTAACTGAAAATGGTTGGGTAGAGTTTTATGGGGCGGATGGCATGGAAGGTATAATTCATCCTTTAAACGATGATTACATGATGGGAAGTGTTCAATATGGCAGCCGAAAGTTAACCAAAAATGGAGGCTTAACGCAAAGTGGAGCTTCTCCAGCAGGAACCGATGGTGCATATTGGGTTGCACCTTTAGCCTTTGACCCAAATAACCACATGCATGTTTACGATTTTAGAGATTCTATTTATCTCTCTGAAGATTTTGCATCAACACACAAAACATTAGGTTATGCAACTTTTGCAGGCGATATTCAAGTAGCTGCAATAGCAGAAAATAATTCTAAAATTATTGTCGTGGCTCAAAATTCATTCATTTCAAAATCTATTGATGGTGGTAAAACTTTTACTAATATTAAAAGCAATTTACCAGGCCACAGCATCAGAGATATTGCATTTAATCCTAAAGATGATAAAAACATTTTTGTAGTTTATGGAAGATACCAAGCCGACAATGAAAAAATATTTATGACAACAGATGGTGGCCAAAATTGGACAAACATTACCTACAATTTAGGGAGTTTACCCATTTCATCCATCGTAATTGATCATACACCCGAAACCAATATTTATGTAGGTGCAGAAATTGGAGTTTATACCAAAAAGTTAAATGAAACCAATTGGGAACTTTATAGTAATAACCTGCCAAACATGGATGCTAGAGAACTTGAAATTATCAATGGAAGTAATACTCTAAGATGTGCTACTTGGGGGCGTGGTTTGTGGGAAACATCATTAAAAGGTCGTGAAGATTTCCCCAAAATTGTTTATACTAAAATTACTTCTCCACCATCCAATAATAATCCAAAGGTTGGAGTAGAGCAATTTGTAACTTCTGAGGTTTTGTACTCAAATACTTTAACTTCAGTTTATCTTGAATGGTCTAAAGATACAGCCGAATTTGGCAATGTTATTTCCATGAAAAATACAAATGGAAACTTTTGGGAATCCGAAACTGCATTGCCTGATTTTCCAGAAGGAACCAAGTTGTTTTTTAAAGTATTTGCAGTAGGTAACTCAAACGATACTTCAGAAACCTACAAATTTATGTACGAGGTAAAACCATTCGAAAACTGCTTTGCTACGGGTAATGATATTTCAGGTAACTTATTTATTGAAAATGTAACCATCGAAAATTTAAATAATGCTACAGGAAATGATGGTTATAGCAAATATTTTAATCCTACAGTTGAGTTTTATGCAGATTCGGTTTACTCAATTTATGTAGCTGCCAATACAGGGTGGGATGAAAATGATTTTGCCATTTGGGTTGATTTTAACAACAATGCCGATTTTGATGAGAACGAGAGAGTGTTGTTTGCACCAAACCAAGGCAAAGACACCACTGCAACTTTTAAAGTGCCAACTGATGTTGCGTATAATGAAATTGTAACCATGCGTGTTAGGCTATCTTATTGGGGGCAGTCTCCAGAGCCATGCGATAACCAATTTGGTGAAGTAGAAGATTATGAAGTTTTGCTTAGAAGTGTAGCTTTATCAACAAAAAATGAAAACAAAATTGATGGAAATTTTATTGTTTTCCCAAATCCAAACAAAGGAGATTTAACCATTCAATTCACCAAAAACCAAAATCCTTACAACTTAGAAATTCTTGATGTGAAAGGGAAAATGGTTTATTCAAAATCGAACAACTTAGGTAATACAAAGCTTAACTTGAATTTATCCAACGGAAATTATTTTGTTAAGGTTATTCAAAACAAACAAGAGTTTACCCAATCATTGATAATTAGCAAATAAGTTTTGTGGCTCTTTTTTTTAACATCAACTTTACATTGGTGAAGTTATACATCGGGAGAAGAAATAGATTCAACCGAAAGAAGCAGAATGATGTGGGCTAGGGTAAAAGGTAAAACAGAAAAAGATTTAATTAAACTTGGCTTTAAACAGGCCTTTATGTATCTACCAGGAGCCATAATTCCATTATGAGGAATTAAATCTCGCACCAAATCTTTTCAATTTATGTAGGATAATTTTATGTGGTTGATAAAGATTATGAAATTTATTTTTCCAAAATCAATTTGAAACACCACCCAAATCGGATTACCAATGATTAATATTGTAAAGTATAGAAATTTAAAATAAATTTTAAACCATTAGATATTATTTCATCCTCGCAAGAGAAGTAATTTATTAGGGTAAAAAAACAATTATGAGCAAACAATTTGGAGGAAAAGTAACCAAGAAACTGAAAGATAGATACGAAAAGTCACCAAATTGGAAAGATGGGAAGTTTATGAATTTGGAAGAAACCACAATGGATATTTCTTTCCTAAACATGCCTAAATTGCTTTACAGACAAGTGTTTGACAAAGCAGGTAGAGAGCCGGAAAAAAATCTACCTATTTTACCTTTTGATAAAGAAAAATTTTTAGAATCAAGTGATGGAGCCAAATTTATTTGGTACGGCCACTCTGTTGCTTTAATGAGAATAAATGGCCTTACTATTTTAATGGATCCAATGCTAGGTCCAAATGCTTCACCAATTGCTCCTTTTTCAACCAAAAGATTTTCTAAAAGGTCTTTAGATTTAATTAGCGATTTTCCTGAAATTGACCTCATGCTAATGACTCATGATCATTACGATCACCTAGATTTAGCAAGTATTAGCAGATTGCAGCATAAAGTAAAAAAATGCTTTGTGGCGCTTGGTGTAGGTAGACATCTAGAATATTGGGGATGGGATGTAAATAAAATTCAAGAATTTGATTGGTGGGAAAATGCCAAGTTCGAAAACATTGAAATTACATTTACCCCAAGCAGGCATTTCTCTGGTCGTGGATTAACAGATAGAGCAAAATCTTTATGGGGTGGATGGGTTTTTAAAACAGAACAAGAAAGTATTTATTGGAGTGGCGATGGTGGCTATGGCAACCATTTTAAAGAAGTAGGAGAGAAGCTCGGTCCATTTGACATTGGATTTATGGAATGTGGTCAGTACAATGCAAATTGGCATTTAATTCACATGTATCCCGAAGAAGCCGTTCAAGCAGCTATAGATGCTGGTGTTAAAAAAGCAGTTGCGGTTCATTGGGCTGGATTTGCTTTGGCGCAGCATACTTGGGTAAATCCTTTTGAAAGGTTTTGCAAAGCTGCAGAAGAAAATAAATTAGAAATACTAACTCCTGAAATTGGCGAACTTTTTAAAATGGATGAAGAAAAAAGTGAAAAATGGTGGGAGCAGTATATGTAACAGAATATACTCTTGGAAATTAAACCATTAATTACTTTATTACTAGCCTTTTCTTGCACCAATTTATTTGGCCAATATCCTGATGCCCTTTATTATTCAGGATATTACAACGAGGTTTTTACAGCTGAAGTAGCCAAACAATTTAAACTAAAAAAAGTAACTCTTTTTACCGATTATTTAACACAACAATTTGATCCAATGGATTTTGATAGTTCTGGTGAAAGCTATCAAATATTAAAAAATTGGGAATATCATTTTACCCAAAATGGTGAGTTCGACACCTCATTTCACAAACCCCCAAAAAACTCCATTGATTCTAACAATTTTGTTGAAAAAACATTTTATCCAGATGGAAAATTAAAATCAGAAATTGAACATAGAAATAATGATTTAATTTACACAAATACAATTGATTATACTTATTTCAACAAAGGCCTTTTGGTGGTTAAAACTCAAACCTATAACCAAGAAAAACCTTGTATTTTAGATTCCATTTTTTATGATGAAAAGAGCCAAAACATTAAGTTTATCAATGGTGATTGTTATGAGGAAAATAACAGAAAAAAACACCTAAGGTGGTATGATGAATTTGGAAATAAAGTTTTAGAGAAAACCTACAAGTACCCAAATGAGTTGTATACCATAGACTCGAGTGCTTATGATGAAAAGGGAAACTATATTGGCAATTACTGGTTTGACTTTTTTAAGGGTAAAAAAGAATTAACAGATTGTTTAATAATTGATTACAATGAAAAAAATCAAAGAATATGCGAAACAAGGTATTTAAAAAGTAAAGCAGAAATAAAATCTAAAACTGAATATATTCACGATAACCAAAACAAATTAATTGAAAAGAAGATTTTTGATTACAATTACGCCAAACCTACATTGAAAGGTTTAAAGAAGTTTTCATATACTGATGAGGGTTTGTTGGAAAAGATTGAATTTTTTGGAAGAGAAAATAGCTATAATTACAGAGATTCATTAAAGGAAATTCAAATCTTAAAATTTGAATTTGAATATTGGGATTAAAATTCAAATAATAAACTTCAACATAAAATTTTAAACATGAGTGAATTAAAGCAAAAAATTCAAGAAAATAAGCAACGCTATTTAGATGAATTATTCGATTTGTTGCGAATTCCATCAATTAGCGCAGACCCAGCTTATAAAAACGATGTACTTAAAACAGCCGATGAAGTAGCCAAAAGGCTTAAAGAAGCAGGTGCCGAAAATGTAGAAATTTGCCAAACTCCAGGTTATCCTGTGGTGTATGCCGATAAAATTATAGATGCCAACAAACCTACAGTTTTGGTTTACGGTCATTACGATGTTCAACCTGCCGACCCTTTTGAACTTTGGGATTCAGGTCCGTTTGAGCCAGTTATTAAAGAAACCCCAAACCATCCACAAGGCGCCATATTTGCCCGCGGAGCTTGCGATGATAAAGGCCAAATGTACATGCATGTTAAAGCCTTTGAATTGATGATGCAAGAAAACTCTTTGCCCTGCAACGTTAAGTTTATGATAGAAGGTGAAGAAGAAGTAGGCTCTAAAAACTTAGAATGGTATGTAAAACGAAATCACGAAAAGTTAGCCTGTGATGTAATTCTAATATCTGACACAGGCATGTTGGCCAATGATACGCCATCAATCACTGCAGGGTTAAGAGGCTTAGCTTATATGGAGGTTGAAGTTACAGGTCCAAATCGCGATTTACACTCAGGCCTTTATGGCGGGGCAGTGGCCAATCCAATTAACATTCTTACTAAAATGATTGCTTCTCTGCAGGATGAAGACAATAAAATAACCATACCAGGTTTTTACGATAATGTTGAAGTTTTAAGCAAAGAAGACCGAGCTGAGATGGCCAAAGCGCCTTTTAGTTTAGAGAATTACAAAAAGGCTTTAGATATTGATGATGTTCACGGAGAAACAGGTTATTCTACCATGGAACGAAACTCCATAAGACCAACTTTAGATGTAAACGGAATTTGGGGCGGGTACACAGGCGAAGGCGCCAAAACCGTAATTGCATCTAAAGCTTATGCGAAAATTTCAATGCGTTTAGTTCCTCATCAAACTCCTGAGGAAATTTCTGAATTGTTCGAAAAACATTTCATTTCAATTGCTCCAAAAAGTGTTAAAGTAAAAGTAACAGCGCACCATGGTGGATTAGGTTATGTTACCCATACTGATAATCCTGCTTATGTTGCAGCAAGCAAAGCTTACGAAACTACTTTTGGCAAAAAGCCAATTCCGGTTAGGTCAGGAGGAAGTATTCCAATTGTAGCTTTATTTGAGCAAGAATTAAAGGCTAAATCTATTTTAATGGGGTTTGGGTTAGATAGTGACGCAATTCACTCACCAAACGAGCATTATGGCGTTTTCAATTACTTAAAAGGAATTGAAACCATTCCATATTTCTATAAGTTTTACGCAGAATCTCATTAATAAATTAAATCACAAAAAAAGCCCCGCAATTGCGGGGCTTTTTGTTTCTATTTAATAATAAAATTACCTTGTTAACTCCTTTGCATCACAGGTATTAGCATTAAAATCTATAGTTCCTTCAAAGATATTTTGTCCACTATTTGGATCTGTAAATTTATAAGTGAAGGATTTGGTTTTTACTGCTCCTAGTCCTTTGGTTTTGGTCATTACATTACTTTCTGTACAAACCGGAGCAGAGGCCCAACTTAAGGTTGTAGATACATTTTTAATCAAACTATCTTCAATATAAAAATCCAAAGTATTTAAGTTTTGTGCCGTCATGCTGCTTGCTGTGGATTGTGTCCACCAAAAAACAACTGAACCTTCATACATGCAACTTCCGTCGGATTCAACTGCGGTAGCATCATAATTCTTTGCATCTGGATCCATGCAACCCGCATACTCACAAGTGCCATTATCAATTGTTGCTTGGGCATTGTAAGTTAAACTTTCGGGATCGGTGCAGCCGCTGTATTCACAAGTTCCGTCATCTTCTTTGGCTTCTTCATCGTAATTATCAGCAATAACGTCTGTACAACCTTCTTTTTTGCAAGATGAAAATGCTAAAGAAACAGTAAATAATAAGATCAGTAATTTTAAATTTTTCATTTGTTTTGGGTTTTGAATTGTAACAATATTAAAGAAATTAAATTATTGAAAATCAGAAATAAAATGGTTAATTGAGATAATTTCTTCAAAGAAATTCAACTTCGAAATTGATTATTGGTTGCTAAAATTTTGAATTACTTGGCGCTGTGAAACCATACCTAAACAACTAATTTCAAATGAATTGGCAGATTTAGGTGCCATGCAAAAAGCCAAAAAATGGTGCTCTTAATATTAGATAACATAGAAGAAGTTGATGAAGACGATGAAGAAGGATTTCAAATCTCACAGTTTAATGTGGTTAGCTTTTCAGAAAATGAGGATGAAGATTTACTGGTAGAAATAATTGTGAAGCCATTAAGTGAAGATTTTGTTTTGTCTGTTACCAATTTTTATGGCGGTTATGAAAGTTCTTTTCATTTTCCTTTCAATTTAAAACAGCACAAACTGTTTTTTAAATATCCAAAATTTAATTTATTTCTAGAAAAGGTATCACAAATAAATTCTGAAGACAACAGAGTAATTGACCTGAAAGCTATCAGGTTTAATGTAAGTAAGTAAAATTTTCCGACAGTGGCTGTTTGAGCCAGCTTTGTGCGATGGATTGTAATTTGTCAAACGAGTTTGCCGATTACTTACAATATGCCAAATACAGGCGAAAAGCTCCTATTACGGAAATTCTTACAATTACCCGATAATTAATATTATGTTAAATAGAGTTTTTCAAGAGCTGCCCTGTTTGCATTAAAATCAATTTAAAATTGTTTTCTATGGAATATTACAAGGAATTGGAGCTTGACTAAATCAAAAACATTTTAAGAATAAAGAGTGGCTTTCTGATTTTTACCGATATCCTAAACTTTTGGCAAAAATTATTTAGTAGAATTAATTCAAGTTTAATTCATCCGCTTCGTCATCTCCTGGCAACTCTAAAGCCTTAACACTTTGAATGGCATTGCCGGCAATTCCCTTTATTGAGCCGTACATATCTATTGTGTTGGTTACTACTTTGTCTATTTGCTTTTCGCGTTCTTTCCAAATGCGTTGCATGCTCCTCTTTTCGCTTTCTAAAGCGGTTTTCATGGCTGAGAATCCTTCAACGATGGCTTCTATTTGCATTCTGAATTCGTTGCTAGTTAAAAAGTCGTAAAGCATGCTCATTTTATCGCCTTTGTTTTCTTGCGAACTTATGGCCGAACTAAGTTTGATGATTGTTTCGCGCAATACAGCACAAAGAGCTTTAAACTCTTCGTAAGTACAAATCCAAACGCCATCTTTCATTCCCATGCGGTCAAAATCACTTGGCATGGCTTCGGTAACCAAAACCCCAATATCAGCGCCTTTGTCTCGCATATCGGCTTTAAACTTTTCTATCCAACTTGGTTGAAAGTCTTTGGTGCGTTTACTCTCGTAATAAATCTTGCCGCAGTTTTGGCGTGTTCGGGTATTTACAATCTGAATACAATCTCCTCCCCTTGCTCCTTTTTTAATTTCTTCAATAGTATCTAAAGGGAAATGATTGCTTAACCATTCTTCGATAGCCAATTCTTGAACTTCGCCCTGCATTTGCATGGAGCCTTGCTCCTGCTTGCGTTTCATTTCTTCGGTTAGCTTTTTTTGGTCTTCTAACTGCTTTTGCAACTCTTTAAAACGCAACTCGTTTTTCTCCTCTTCTGTTCTTCTTATTTTGTCTTTTTCTGCAAGCAACAATTCATTCAATTTCTTTTGGGCTGCTGCTTCTGCCTCTTCTTTCAATTCGCCCTTTTCTCTTTTTAGCTTTTCAATTTCTGCCTTTGAGCGATTAAGTTCTTTTACTTGCTCGCTTTTTTCGTTTAGCTCTTGCTGAAGCGATTTAAACTGTTCTTCCTGCTCTTCGGTTAATCTTCGTTTTACTTTGTCTTCAATAGCCTTTCTATCCTCTCTCAGCTGTTTTTCTAACCTTTCTTGAAACAATTCGTTTTCTTGTTTCTTTTTTTGCTCGAAGGCTAGTTTAGCTTCTTCTAATTTGGCTTGCTCTTCGGCATGTTTGTTTTTTTCTTTCGCTAATTGAACTTGGTATTTTTGTTTTATTTCATCTTCTAACTGATGCGCAAGAATATCTTGAACATCAATAGAAGTACCACAATTAGGACATTTTATTTGATTTTGGTTGTTCATTATTATTGGAAAATTTGAAGCAACCAAGATATAAAACCAAATGTAAAATGCACAAACTATTTTAGGTTAACTCGGCCCTGAAAAGTATTGATTGTAACCAAGGCATCCTCTTCGAATTGAGCATTGTTGTAAACACCTTTAATTTGTAGTTTGGTTAATTATAGACTCATACTTTTTTTCAAAATTGGTTTCGGGATAATTTAATGAGCCATAATAGTTTCGAGGTTTAAATTGTATTTGCTCTCTGGATTAAAGCTGAAATCTAAATTGGTGTATTTGGTATCACAATTTACCTTGGTAAATCCGTTGCTAATTTCATTAAATGCAATACTACCTTGAAAAGCTATAATATCTAAGGTTTTGGTAAGTTTTTCAATATCAAAATCAGTATATTTTCCACTGGCTTTAATTTCACCAACCTCATTCATGCTGAAGTTACTTTGAAATGCATTGGGAATTTCAAGCTCTGTAATGTTATTTCCTTTAAAATTTGAATAAGAACCATCCCAATAAGTTTATTAATATTACCACAATTCATATTTGATTTAATAAACACAAATTCAAATTCTTGAGTATTTTTATTTAAATTTATAGTTCCATATTTTATATCACCTGAAACAAGGTCTACAGTTTCAAAAATTTCAAAATCAGATTTAAAGTCTATCAATTCTAATTTATCTAAGCAATCTATATCAACCTTACTGTATTTTGCATTTACTCCTAAATTCTTAGCGTTACCAAGTTTTGTATTGGCGTAAAAAAGGTCAACCTTTCCTGTTTAGAAGTTACGAATTACCCCATCTCTGTATTTTAAATTTAGCTTCAACTCTTTAGCAATGTTGCCCACATTTAATTTTCCTTTAAATAAGTTAGCGTCAAGGGTTGCGTAAAGGTCTTCATTTGAAACATTCCCATATTTATTGTCTACTTCTAGGTTTAAATTCAAGGGTATGGTAATATCATAACTAATGGTAAAATCTTCAATCTTGTATTTTTTGCCATCGGCAGTTTTTTGTCTACGTTGCTTTCTTTTAGAAGGCACACTACAATCGCAAATTATGGCCAACGGGTTGTTTAGTTCGATCGTATTTCCAAACTTTATTAATTCTATGTCAACTCCCGCTAACGCAGAATCTAAAAACTCATCTTTATCCACTTTTATAGAAATTCTAGCCTATACCCTAACCTCATTTACATCATCTGTTTTAATGATGATGTTACCTCGGTTATTTGAGATTAAAAACAAATCAATACCATGCAGCCCATTAAATTCCAAATTAGGGCAATAACTGAAACTATCCAAAACCAAGTTGGTGCTTTTTCTTTTGTATTCATTGTAATTGTGGTTAAGTTTAACCCAAAGAAAAGAAATTTTTATAAAACCTAATTTACAAGGTTCTTAAAGCCCTTCGAGTTGTTTTGTCAACTAATTTAAAAACCTTGTCGAAATCTGATTTAAATTCCATTTTGCTATGGCCTTTAAGTTTTACAAATTCAATATTTAACCCTTTGGTTATATTGTAGAATTCTTGATATAGTTCTGCATTATTGAGTAATTTCCCGGTAGATGATTTGAAATTGTTTTTAATTAATTTCTCCTTCCTATCAATAAGTGAAATTAAATTTTGTGAATCTGAAAATGCAATTACATTTTTTCTTTCATGGTTTACTTGCCTAATTGCCCACAAAAATGTTTGAAGCTCCAATTTGGTTGAAGATGTATTTTGGAATGTTTTCAAAACAACATCACTTTCTAGGAGGTTATTGCTTATTTCAGAGCAAATTAGATAACCTCCTACTCCAATTTTTGTTGTAGTGTTTACACTGCCATCAGTAAACAAGTAAACTGTGTTGGCCAATTTATTTTTTTCGTTTTCTTCTTTTAGGATGTTGAAGCAGGTCTTCGGCTTCATCCATTAAGGCTCGCCAATCGTTAGGATTTTCGGTAACCGTTTTTACGGTTAAATCATATTGAGATTTTGCAATTTCCATCACAGAAATAGGCTTTCCTAAATTTGATTCAATTTCTTTTAACAAATCCTTTTCATCTTCACCACAAAATGAAATTGCAATTCCTTTTTTTGTTCCTCTGCCAGTTCTTCCAACTCGGTGAACATACTGCTCAGAAGATTCGGGTAAATCATAATTGATTACAAATTCAACATTCGGAATATCAATTCCTCTTGCACTCACATCAGTAGCAATTAAAACTTTTAGCTCATCACCTCTAAAGTTTTGCATGGTGTTTTCACGCTCAGTTTGCTCTTTATCGCTGTGTATTGTATCAGACTCAATTTCAAAGCGATGCAACGCTTTTTTTACTCGCTCAGCCCTAACTTTTGTTCTAACAAAAACAAGCGTTTTTTTCTCTACATTATTTCTAATAAATTCAGCCAAGAAAAACCTTTTATCGTCCATTTTTATATGGGCAACAGCATGGTCAATATTTTTGGCTACAGGATCTTTTGGTGCGATTTGAATTCTAATAGCATCAGTAACCAAAGAGTAAGCTAACTTTTTTATTTTTTCGTTGATGGTAGCTGAAAAGAATAGGGTTTGCCTCTTTTTAGGAATATGCCTCATCAATGATTTAATGTCGTTAATAAAGCCTAAATCAAGCATGTGGTCAGCTTCGTCTAAAACCAAAATCTCAACTTTAGATAAATTGACTTCACCTTGGCTAACTAAATCAAACAATCGTCCGGGTGTTGCTATTAAAATATCAACTCCTTTTTGCAATTGTTTTATTTGAGGATCTTGCTCCACACCTCCATAAATACAGAGAGCATCTACTTTGGTGTGTTTACAAAGTTGTGTAAATACTGTATGAATTTGCAATGCTAACTCGTGGGTGGGAGCCATTACCAAACACCTAATTCCATTTGGGCGTTTGTCTTTTTTTTGCAAATGCAATGAGTTAATTATTGGAATTGCAAAAGCGGCAGTTTTACCTGTTCCAGTTTGAGCAATTGCTAATACGTCTTCTCCTTTTAAAATTGGAGGAATAGATTTAAACTGGATATCTGTAGGCCTTACAAAGCCCATTTTTTCCAAGTTTATTTTTAAACCTTCAATGAATGAATATTGGCTAAATTTCATGTTGTAAAAAAATCAAATTTAAAACCCAATTCAAAAATGAAAATATTGTTGAAGTTAAACTTTTTTAACCCTAACAGCATTCATGCCTTTTAAGCCTCTTTCTACTTCAAAAGTCACCTTGTCGTTTTCGGTAACCTCATCAATAAGACCATTTACATGAAAAAAGTATTTTTCTTGAGAATTTAGATCATTGATAAAGCCATAACCTTTGCTATCGTTGTAAAAAGCAACTTTGCCTTGTTTTTCGGTTGGCTCATCAGATTCTTCTTTTTTAGGAACTCCTAGCTCTATGTTAGAAGCCTTTATTTTAGTTTTTTTGGCTGGATCTGGCGGTGTGTCTACGATCATTCCGTTTTCATCAACGTAAGCCATCATATTTTCTAAACCACCTCCATCTGAGTTGGCTTTTCTTTCTTCTTTCTTAGCCAATTTATCTTGGCGCTTCTTTAACCTTTTTTTCTCTTTTTCTTTTTTGTTATAAGTTTCTTGCGATTTTCCCATTCAAATAATACTAATTCGTTTTTTTTATGTTGTTAATTTCTAAATCTTTTGCTTCTTCCTTTGCTTGAAGATGGCTTGCCAAATTTTTTCTTTTCGCGGTTATAACCTGATTCTGGTTTTTTCCTTCTTGGAGCTCCCCCATCATCATCTTTATTTACACGAATTTCTCTTCCATCAATTTCAATCCCTTCAAATTTTTTGCTCAAGTTTGAATCTTTTCCTTTATCAACATCAAAATACGAACAGTTCTTTTGAAAAGAAATGTTATTAAAACACTTTCGGTCTACATCTGAAATATCAGATAAAAAGTGAACTAAATCTCCTTTGGTAAAACCATCTATTGAACCAACATTGATAAAATATCTGTTGATATCTGAATTTTCGTTTCCTCCTCCTCTTCTAGCTCTTGTTTCGTTTTTACCTCTAGAATCTTTTGTTTCATTTAAATCTCCACCATTTTGAATATTTAAGTGATCTAATTGTGTGGTAATTAACCTTTTTAGCAAATCTTCTTTGGATAAATCTGCAAAAAGAGGTTCAACTTCTTTTAATAAACCTTCGGATTCCTTATCAATTTTGGTATTTACTATCAATTTTGCCCAATTGTTTATTCTGCTATGCACCAACTCATCGGTGTTTGGAATTTCAATTTGCTCAAATGATATTTTAATTCTTTTTTCTAATTCTGAAATTTTTCTAGATTCTCTTGGATTGATAAAAACCAATGAAATTCCTTTTTTACCTGCTCTACCTGTTCTTCCACTTCTGTGGGTATAACTTTCAAGTTGGTCTGGCAGAGTATGATGAATTACGTGTGTTAAGTCGTTTACGTCAATTCCTCTAGCTGCAACATCAGTGGCAATAAGCAATTGCATTGAGCGTGTTTTGAAACGCTTCATTACCATATCGCGTTGTTGTTGCGATAAATCTCCATGCAATGCTTCAACCGCATAACCATTAGAAGATAAATCATCTGCAATTTCTTGCGTTTCTCTTTTGGTACGGCAAAACATAACTCCCCTCATTTCGGGTTGTATGTCTAAAAATCTGCGCAAAGCGGCAATTTTGTTCGATGTTTTAGTAATGATATACTTGTGGGTAATATCCTTGTTTGTTTTTTCTTCCCTGTCAATTGAAACTTCGGCAGGGTTATTCATGTACTTGTTTACAATTCTCCTTATTTCAGAAGGCATTGTGGCTGAAAACAACCAAGTAACTCTGTCTGCAGGGGTAAAAGACAAGATATTATCAATATCTTCTTTGAAACCCATGTTCAACATTTCATCTGCTTCGTCCAATACAACATACTGAACGTTATCTAATTTAATGGCTTTTCTTCCTATTAAATCTATTAATCTACCCGGAGTAGCAACCACTATTTGTGTTGGTCTTCGTAAGGCTTTTATTTGGTTAGAAATAGCGGCGCCACCATATACAACTTCAATGTTTATAGGGTGATTTGCTGAAAAGCTTACCAATTGCTGAGCAATTTGTTGGCCCAACTCTCTTGTGGGGGCCATAATAAGTGCCTGTGTTGACGGATCATTGGGATCAATTAACTCGATTAATGGTAAACCAAAGGCTGCAGTTTTACCTGTGCCTGTTTGAGCTAATCCTATAAAATCTATTGGTTTTGGACTTAATAATTGCGGTATTGCTTTTTCTTGTACCGGAGTTGGGTTTTTAAACCCTATTTTTTCTAGAACTTCAACTGTTTTGGGAGAAAGGCCTAATTGGCTAAATGTATTCAAAAAGTGTTTTTAATTATGAGCTGCAAAAGTACACATATTAATTACACCAATTTGAGGGTATATAAATTGCAAGAAAAAATTTGGAATTGGGCTTTTACTTATTACCAAGGAGACCATAAATTTTAGGCCTGTAACATTTCTAAAAACTTTTTACGAATGGCAATTTTCATTTTAATGAGGTAATCTTCTTTAAGCCATTGTAAATAATTATCGGTGCCTTTGGCAATGCAGTAAGAGTAAATCCTTATTCTATAATCAATATCATCTTGTAATAAAAAAGCCAATTCATAAGCTATATCAAGTTCTTCATCACAATTGTCTACACACATTTGTGCGTGATTATCAATTGATAGGTCAATTACATGCTTTGATTTTAATCCTGCAGATATTGCGTTAACATGAAGTTGTCTTACGTCAAAAGTTAAGTCTTCTGTTTTTGAGAATCGTTTTTTTAATTCTCCTGGCATTTCATAAACAAAGTCTCTTTCAATATCCTCATCGCTTTTGATGTTATCTATGTACATCTCAGGATTTTTGAAAATATCCCTCCAATCAATCCAATCTTGCCAAAGACCAAACCTTAAAGCGTTGTTTCCTAAATCGATTACATTAAACTCTTTTTTATCTTTTAAAACCCTAGAGCCTCTTCCAATCATTTGATGGTAAAGTGTTAAACTTCTAGTCGCTCTATTGATAATAATGGTTCTAATGGTCGGCTCATCAAAACCAGTAGTTAAAATACCTACCGAGGTTAAAATAGCGTCTGGTGTTTTTTTAAACCATTTTAAAATATCTCTTCTTTCTCCTTCGGTGCAAGAATGGTCGAGATGTTTTATGTGGTAACCCGCTTTTAAAAAGGTACTTTCTACTTCTAATGAAGTATTGATACCATTGTTAAAAATAAGTGTTTTTTGTCCTAAAGATCTTTCTTGGTATGCATACAAGAGTTTTTCTTGCATGATATCATTGCTGTAAAGTCTTTCTGATGACTCAACAGTATAATCTCCATTGCTGCCTATTTTTAGGGCGCCTAATTTTACATTGTAATTGAAAAAATTGGCATTTGATAAAAATCGTCTTTCAATAAGTTCTTTTATAGAATGCCCAATAATTACTTCATCGTAGTAATTTTTCATTGGGTATTTATTGTTAGAACTCATCGGAGTTGCTGTAACTCCTAAAATAATTTGGTTTTCGAAATAAGAAAAAAGCTTTCTAAAAGCATTGTAATGGGCTTCATCAATAATAACCAACCCTAAATTTTCGATTTCGATAACTTCATCTCGAAACCTATTTTTTAAGGTTTCAACCATGGCCACATAACAATCGTGATCTTCTTCTTCGGGAAGCTCTTTTACTTTGCTGTTGATAATCATGTTTTTAACACCAAACTCTGTTAACATGTCTGATGTTTGTCTGCAAAGCTCAATTCTGTGGGTTAAAACTAGTACTTTTTTCTTGGTATGTTGAATGTACCTTCTGGCAAATTCTGAGAAAATAACTGTTTTTCCTCCTCCAGTTGGAAGCTGAAAAAGTAAATTGATGTGGTCTGGATGTTTGTCAATTTCCTCAAAAATTTGTTCAATAGCATCATGCTGGTATTCGTAAAGATCTTTACCAGTATTTCTTTCTTGAATGTCTATTGAACTGTATGTCATGCAGGGTTAAAAGTTTGCAAAAGTAACCCCTATTTTATGGAATAAAGAATATTAAGCGAACAATATTTTTTTTATCCTATCAAATGTTACTTTAAATCTCAAAAAATTATAACAATAATTAGATTTGCATTGTTTTTAGATAAATTATGAGATTAGGACAATTAGCCAAACAAGTGGAAGTAAAACCAAGAGAAATTTTGGATTTTTTAAATAAAAATCAGGGGTTAGATTTAGAAATGAATTTAAACTTGAAGATTGAGCAAGAATGGGAAGATGAAATAAAAAAAACATATCCTCCCAAAAAAGAAGAAGTTACAGAAAATGAAACTGTTGAAGCAGTGGAGGAGAAAACTTTAAATGTTGAAACTCTTGATGAGCCTGCTCCTACCTCTGAGGTTGAATCTCAAGAACCAGAAGAAAATAGCGCTCCATTAGAAGTTGAAGAGGTAGTAAAATCAGCTCCTGTAGAAATTACTGGCGAAGTACCAAAAGAGGTTATTGAAAATGCTCCGTTGGTTGAAAGACAAAAAATTGTTTTAGAAGGTCCTAAGATTTTACACAAAATAGAATTACCCGAAAAACCAAAGCCAAAGGCAGAAGATACTGATGGTGAAAATCCTGAGGAGCAAGAAAAGGAAGAAACCAATAAACCTGCTCGCAAAAAGAACATTAAAAACAAGCGAATTACTTTAACGGAAGAAGAACGTTTTGCTCGATACCAAAAAAGAATGGAGGAAAACAAAAAGCGTGAAGAAAAAGATAAAAAAAGAAAACAAGCAAGGGCTGAAAAACTATTGGCAGAAAAAAGAAAAGAACATTATTTAAAACAAATTAAAAATACTCCACAAGCCAAACCGAAACACAAGGTAAAAAAGGAGAAATTAAAAGCAAAAGAGAATGTAAGCCCAATGATGGTGGCTGAAATTGAAAGAAGAGAAAGAGAAAGAAGGGCACACAACAAAAGCTGGTTTGGCAGAATGATGCAGAAGTTGTTTGGTATTTAATAACAATTTAAGCATTCCCCTTCAAAAGTATAGATTTGATAATTTTTGTTGATTAAGGCCTTAATTCTGTTTCCGTCGAAAGCAATTTCATTGAATTTTATTGGTAATATTTCCATTCCAGTTGAAATATTGAATAATCCCTTTTTTGAGGATCCGTTCGTTTTATTTTCTACTACAACACAATTTTGTTGCACATCAAAATGAATTAGATCATAATTACAAGGAATAATAATTTCACCGGTTGTTTTTGCCAACCCATTTTTTCCATTTAGTTTGACATCAATCAATTTTTCTCTTTCTCGGCTGTAAGTTAACTCATCATAAATTGGCTCAAACATTTGTTTTCCATTTTGATTAATTAAAGTCCATTTATTGTTCAGTTTTACCTTAGCAAAACCAAACCTAAAATCATTAACTTCCTCATATTTCGCTTCATATAAAAGGTGACCTTGAGAATTAATATGACCATAAAAACCATTCTTTTTTACCTGAGCATAATTGCCATTATATTTAGATATGGATTCAAATTCAATTGGTAGTACTAAATTCCCATAATTATTCATAATCCCGAATTTATTATTTAATTTAACAAGTAAACCTCCCTTTTCATTAAGTTTAATATCTTCATAAGAAATAGGGGTAATCTCTTTACCTAGCTTGTTTATAAGGCCAAATTTATTATCAATTTTTGTGGCAGAAACTTCCTTGTTTAGTGGGTTTACGTAATCATATTTGTATTCTGATATAAAATTACCTTTTCTATCAACAAGGGCATATTTTTTTCTTTTGCCAACTGCCATTAAATCATCATTTATTTTTCGAAATCCAAGGCATTTAAAATTAAAAATGTGGTTTCCAAGAGTATCCACTTTGGTTAGTTTTCTATTACCCACCATGTATTCAAAATTTCCAATACTAATAATGTACTTGTATTTTCCTACAAAAACAGGCTCTCCTTTTTGGTTGTATAAATCCTTACGTCTGAATTTTGTTCTTCCTTCAAAGAAACCTTCATTATTTTTATATATAGTTTCATATTTAATAGGTATTATTTCCTTTCCTGCATAGTTTAAAGCTCCTTTTTTATTTCCAATAGAAGCAATAATATATTCAGAACTATTAAAGTCAAAATAGGTATATTTTGCAGGTGTAATCATTTCAAATTTTAAGTTGATTAATGCTAAAAACCCTTCATATCTCACGTAAGCTAAACCATTTGAAAAAGGTGATATATATCTATAATATTTATCAATTATTCTTTGGTTTGTTCTTATATGCCTTGCACTCCAAGTATACTCAGCTTCTTTTACAACAGCAAGAGCAGAATCTATAACGTAAATTTCAGGATATATAAATGGTTCTTTCATTCTATCCCATAAATCTACAAGTACTTTATTTTGACTATCTTCTAAGTAAAAATAATCGTAAATTAGCTTAGGAGGCGAAAGGTATTTTACTTCAGTCCGCCTCTCTCCTTTTTGGTTAAAAAAGCCAATAAACCCAGCACTATCTGCTTGATAAAGTAAAGCTTTTGGGTTAAATTCTTTATCAAAATGAATTGGGATAATTTCTTTTTCTAAACTGTCTATAATTCCATGTTTTGAATCATATCCTGCAGCAAACTTCCCTTTAAACCCCTTACCCACATAATCATATTTAAAATTAATTTGAGATGGGATTAAAAGTGAAACCAGGGCACTTTTTTGTTGTTGTTCTATTAAAACATGGTTTTTAAATATTGGACTTATTTTGGTGTAGTTAGGCTCTATTAACTCTTTTCCATTTTTATCTAAAACGCCATAACCACCTTTGTATACAACGATAAAATAATTTTTGTAACGCTCAATTTTATCATAAATAATTGAGGTTACAAACTCATGATTTGGTTTGCAAATTCCTAATAAATCATTTTTTCTTAAAATAAGATATTCCTCATTTTCCAAAATAACATATTGGTAATTTATTGGAATTTCTATTTCGTTTTTTCTATTTAAAACTCCCCAATTTCCATTTTTTTGAACCTTAAAAATTTCACCATCAAAACTTATGATCATTTCATATTCAAATGGAATAATTTCCATTCCATTTAAATCGATAATTCCATATTTATCTACTTTTTTTGCTTGGACTAAAGAACTATCTCCAATAAAATATAAGTCATCATAAACGGGTTTTATCCAAACAGTATTAGTTTCAGTGTCTATTAAACCATACTTATAATGTTTATTTGGCGCGGATAATAACTGTTTATTTACTTTAAGGTTTTGGCCAAATATGGCATTGTTAAAAGCACAAAGTGTCCCTAAAATAAAGAAAATGAGTTTTGTTATTTTCAATTTTTTGGCTAAGATTTTACTGATGTTATTTTTTGAAGATATTCATCGATAAATTCTTGTTTTCGTTTTAACCTGTATTGCATTACCCAACGTGGGTGCGGAACCGAATCAATCTTTTTGAACCACTTTTCTTCTTCGTTCATTTGTTGCAATACTTTTAAGTTTTTTCCAGAGCCAATTGAATAGGCCACTTCCCTATTCATTCCAAATTGTAATTGTTTTTCAATTTGCTGTTTCATCCATTTCCAAAGTTTTGTTTGCAATTCTTTGTCATCATAATAATTGATGTTTTTGTTGTTTTTGATGAAACCAACTGGTGAAATAGAAGAAATGTAAACTCTTTTAAAAAACTCCTCGGGACCACCAAAAGCATCTACAACATCGTAAATAAATTTAGAAGAAAGCTCAAATCGCTTTTCGAAGTTATTTTTAATTCCACAAACTTCTTCCAATTTTATGGGGTCTGTAAATGGCACTCCGGTAACTCCTGCGCCAAACCTTCCGGGATTTATCCCCAAAAGCAAAACTCTTTTGTTGTTATCTGAAAAATATTTCTTGTAAAAAATGGCTAATGTTTCTTGTGTTTCAGGCTGAAAGAGATTCTCTATCCACTCAATTTGGTTGGGTAATTTTTTGATAGGAAGTTTTAGATTCTTGTAGTAATGGATAATTTGCTCTCCGAAGTTCATTGTTTAATTGATTATTTATTGATTAACTTCAAAAATTAATTGGCAAAAATTACCATGCTTGTTTTAGGAATTGTGGCATCTGTTTTTCCAATTTTTGGGTCTCCATAAATAGGTTTCAGGTTTAGAAAATCTATAGGGAATTTAATGGCTCTTCTTTGGGCATTTATTATCACAACAATTTTCGAAGATGTATCATCTACTAAATTTCCATTTAGTTCGTAAGCTATTACATTATTTTGAGGTGTATTTAAAAACTTAAGTCCTGCCCTAACCTGCTCGGCACTTTCGAAAGCAAAAGCTTTATGCTGTTTTCTTATTTCAATTAGTTTTTGGACATCCTTTAGCAATTCTTCATTTTTCGAAATTAAATCCCAGTCAATTTGGTTTATTTTATCCGGACTTTTATATGAATTTTCCACCCCATTTTTACTTCTCAAAAATTCTGAACCTGCATGCAAAAAAGGAATACCTTGAGATGTTAAAACAATTCCCAAAGCCAATTTTTGCATGGCCAAAATTTCTTCTTCCGAAGATGTTGGATTTGTTTCTTTAAGCTTATCGTAAAGTGTTAAATTATCATGACAAGAAACATAATTGATACTTTGAAAAGGCTCAGCAGCCCAAGCACTATCGCTGTAATCAACTTTTTTAAAGTCTATTTGTGGATGGTTGATGTTTCCAACAATTCCAAATTTCACACTTTCTTCTTTTCCTTTGCCTCCGTTTACCAATCCAGGTGAAGTGGCCTCGAAAACAGAACCTTTAATTCCGTCTCTTATATCATCAGAAAAAGCGGCAACATCGGTTAGTTTGAATGTGTTCTTTTTCAAGGCTCTTAAACTATCTGGTAAAGGTGAGCCTCCTGCTGTCCAACCTTCGCCATAGAGCAAAACATAAGGATTAATATTTTTTAGCTCCGCAGCAATTTTATTCATGGTTTCGATATCATGAATTCCCATTAGGTCAAACCTAAAACCATCAATTTTATATTCTTTAGCCCAAAACTTTAAAGACTCAATCATAAATTTTTGAAACATAACCTGATCAGAAGCGGTTTCGTTTCCGCAACCTGATGCGTTTGACAAAGTACTATCGGCATTTTTTCTAAAATAGTAGCCCGGATAAGTATTTTCAAAAGAAGAGTTTTCAGTATTAAAAGTATGGTTATAAACCACATCCATAACCACACCTAATCCTTGTTTATGAATGGCTTGAATAGCTTGTTTAAGCTCCACAACTCTTGCTTCGGGTTTAGTTGGATCTGTACTATACGAGCCTTCAGGTGTATTGTAGTTTTGAGGGTCGTATCCCCAGTTGTATTGGTCATCAAGGCTTTGAGTTTCGTCAATGCTAGCGTAATCGAAAAAAGGCAACAAATGAATATGGGTAACACCAAGGTTTTTGATATGACTTAATCCCGTTTCTGCTCCAAACGAATTTTTGGTGTCGGTTTCGGTAAAAGCCAAGAACTTCCCTTTTTGTTGAATGCCTGAGTTTTGGGCAACACTAAAATCTCGCACATGTAATTCGTAAATAATGGCATCTCTTGAAGGAATTTCAGCAAATTTTTCATCTTTCCAATTTGGAGGAGAGAATTTATTTGGGTTACCAATAAAGCCTCTTTTTCCATTGGCTGATGTCATTTTTACATAAGGGTCAACAGTTTCTGAAAGCCATTTGCCTTCGTAAAATACTTTTATAGTATAGTATAGTTGTTCGTATTCTTTTGAAAATCTCGTAACCCAAATATCATTTTGTTTAGCCAAATTAAGCATGTATATGGGCTCTTCAGACTCGTTATCTTGGTAAATGTTAAAAAGAATCTTTTCAGCTTTTGGGCTAAAAACTTTGAATTGAATTAAGTCTTGCTGAAAGGTTAAGCCTAAATCAGTTCCAGAATATGCTTCTACAGGAATTTTAGAAACTTGTTTTTTCATATTACATTGCACCAATAATAGGATTAAAAGCCCTAAAACATATGTTTTTTTCATATTCTGATATGTTTAAAATTGTTATCACGGAATCCATTCAAAAATGATGATTAATTTATGATCAACCAACCAAAAAATACAAGAAGACTCTTTATTGGATTTAATTTACCTGATTCAGATCTAGAAATTTGTGAAGAAGTGTTGAAAAATTTAAAGGACAGAGGGATTTACAATATTACCAAATTAGCAAACATTCATATTACACTTTGTTTCCTTGGTAATGTAAAATCTGAATTGTTAATTGAAATTATTCAAAAATTTGATAATCAAAAGTTTGAATTAGATAATCTAAAGTTTGAATTCAATAATTTTCAGGTAAAGTATTCAACAAAAAGAGCAATGCTTTGGGCTACCTATTTTAGCAACAAACAACTTGATTTTTTACATGAAATTACTCACCAAACTTTTGGGGTAAATCCCGACCATAAATTTTCTCCTCATGTTACTTTTTGTAGATCAAGGGTTGATAAAACCATCTTAAACATTCATGATTTTGAGGGCCTTAAACTGTCGTCTTTTTCTCCTAGGCAATTATGTTTATTCGAAACAAAAGCTACAAAAAAAGGAGTTCAATATGAACTCCTTTCAACGCAAAAATTAATATTTGAATAGAATTAATCCTTGATAAAATATTTGATTAAATCGGTTGTGGTAACAATGCCAACCAATCCTTTTAAACCAACTACTGGCAAGGCATGAAACTCTTCGAGGGCGAAAATTTCAGCTGTATCTTGAATTGTCATTTTTTCGTCGATTGTTCTTGGGTGTTCACGCATAATTTGTTCAATATTAAGCATGTCCATCATGGCTTGGTCTGTATCCTCTTGGCCAACAAATACTTGCCCGAAGCTAAGCCTCATAATATCTGTAAGGCTTAAAATGCCTACCAATCTTGTTTTATTTAAAACAGGAAGATGTCTTTTTTTTTTGCGCAACATGATAGATTTTGCGTCGTATAATGAGTCGTTAATATCAATTGTTTTAACGTTGGAGGTCATTATTGTTGAGATTGGGTCTAAGTATTTCATAACGTGGATTCGGAGTCATGTTATCAAAAATTAAATCCTCTTTTCTAATAGAAGGTAAAATTCCTGTAAGCAAGAATTTAGTATCAAATTTATGTGCAGCTTTTCGTCCTTTAATAAGTAACCTATTTAACTGACGCTCCATTTTACTAAAGCAATCTTTTGTAAATTCTTGGGGATCAAGATTAATTTCGAGGTTAAATTTTGCGATTTCGGTAGTGTAATGTTCGTCTTTAATTTTATTTAAAATTTCAACTCCCATTAAAGAAGGTTTCCAATTACTGTTTACCAAAACCAACTCTTGTTCAGCGCCAATTCTGTGAATTCCTTTTTCAAAAAGGCTTTCTTGTAACATTATCTCTAGTGCTTTTATATCATCTAACAGATGTTTGGTAAAAACCCTTTTTTCAACCGGATCTGAAAAACGATTAACTGATTGCTCTCCCACTCAAATAATTTTTTGTTGAGCTATAAAAATAAACAAAGAAGTTTTTTGGGAGTTAATAACCATTATTTAATTGGTATTTGAGTCTAAATAAACATTCAATACCTAATTAAATCATTAATTTGTAAGCAAAAAGTAGATTAGGTTTATGCAAGTGTATCCATCAGATTATGGAGTTTCTTTAGATTTTCAGCAAATTGTAAATTTCATTAAGTCAAAAACAACCCATGAAAGAATTATTGATTTATTGGAAGATATTTATCCTATCGATGATTTTGATGAAATAAAACTCAGGTTATTAGAAACTGAAGAACTTGCTAACCTATTGAAGCAAGGTGGTTTTCCTAATTTTTCGTTTATTGATTTAACCAAGCCTTTGCAACTCTTGAATAAAGAAGGAGCTGTATTGTTGGAAGAACAAGTTTTAAGTGTTAGAAGAAGCTCGGTAATTGTTAATGAATTACTTGATTTTTTTGAGCAAAACCCTGGTTATGAAAACCTTGGAAGAAACTTCCATATGGTTTACTTTACCAATACCATTGTAAAAGAAATTGATAAAATTATTGATATACATGGATTGGTAAAGACATCAGCATCAAAGGAATTAGAAAAAATTAGGAAAAAACTTTACGAGAAAAGACAAGAAAGCGATAGAAGATTTCAAAGTGCAGTGGCCAAGCTTAAAAACCAAAATATGCTGCGCGATTTTGAAGAAACAGTTTATAAAAGTAGACGTGTTTTAGCGGTTCCTGCAGAATATAAACGCACTGTAAAGGGAATGATTTTATCTCATTCTGCAAATCAATTAACTGCATACATAGAACCCCAAGGAAACCTTAAACTCAATTTAGAAATTGATGAGTTAGTTGAAGAAGAACGAAGAGAGATTTTTAAAATTTTGCGTGTTTTGTCGCACTTTTTAAGGCAACATTTAGAGTTGATAAAAGCCTATGATGATGTTTTGGTAACCATGGAAGCTTTAAGAGCCAAAGCCCGATTTACAGTTGATATTGATGGGTTAGCTCCACCAATTCAAAATGTACCTGAAGTTGAATTAATAGAAGCCTATCATCCAATTTTATTAGTTAATTACAAAAAGGCCGGAAAAAAGGTTGTTCCTCTTAACTTATCACTAAATAAGGATAACAAAGTTGTGGTTATTTCAGGACCAAATGCAGGTGGAAAATCTGTTAGTTTAAAAACTTTGGGCTTGATTCAAATAATGGTTCAATGTGGTTTACCCGTTCCTGTAAAAGAAGGCAGTACAATAGGTATTTTTAAAAATATTTTTGTTGATGTAGGAGACACACAATCTATTGATAATGAATTGAGTACTTACTCATCTAAACTTACTAGATTAAAATATTTTGTTGAGAAATGTGATGAAAACACTTTGTTTTTGATTGATGAATTCGGAACAGGTTCTGACCCCGATTTAGGAGGCGCTTTGGCTGAGTCTATTTTAGAAAATTTGGCGAAAACAAATGCCAAAGGTTTGGTAACCACTCATTATGCTAACATTAAACGATTTGCAGAAGAAACAGATGGTATTGCAAACGCCAATATGTTGTTTGATGTTGAAAAACTTTCACCAAAATTCGAATTGGTTATTGGCATGCCTGGTAGCTCATACACTTTTGAAGTTGCCCAAAATACCGGCTTGCCAAAACATATTATCAATAACGCAAAACGAAAGGTAAATTCACACCAAGTGGGCTTTGATAAATTGTTGAGTACCTACTCTCAAAAATTAAAATCTGTTGAAGAAGAATTGAAGTTTTTAAAACAACAGAAAGTTGATTTAAAACAAATTGAAAGCGAAGCAAATACTGTTAAAGATGAGTTTGAGCAACGTTTAAAGCTAGACAAGCAAAAAGCTGCAGAGCGCGCTAGAACAATTCAATATGGCAAGTTTCTAGAAGACCTTTTGTTTCAATATGATAAAAACAAAAACAAAAAAATACTTACCGATAAACTTCTAAAAAAGTACCAAGCAGAAAAAGTAAAACAGCTAGAAAATAAAAAATCTGCATTGGTAAAACCGAAAAAAGCAAAAAGTGGCAGAAAACCAAAATTTGATCCAAAGTTATTTAAGGTTGGAGATGAAGTTAGGTTAAAAAATTCTCACCAAAAGGGAAAAATTAGCTCTATTGAAAAAGAGAAAGCAGAAGTAAATATAGGATTTATCAAAACCATAGTAAGTATTAATGATTTGCGACCTGTTGAGACTATACCCACTTTACAATCATCAAAAGCAAAAAGAAATTCAAGAAAATAATCTTAACCTTGGCTTGCCCAAAATAACCTAGCAACCTTTGAGCGATAACCTTTCCATTTTTGGCTGTATAATTCCATTTCAGTTTCTAATAATTTGCCTTTATTTTTAGAACCAATGTGTTTAATAAATGCATTTTTAACACCTAAATCTTTTACAGGCCAAACATCAGGTCTGTTTAAGGCAAAAATCAAAACCATTTGGGCAGTCCACTCTCCTACTCCTTTAATTTGAGTAAGCTTATTAATAATTTCTGTATCAGTTGAATTTAACCAATCAAAATCTCCAAAATCATCTTGCAAAAATGCTTGGTCGATGAAGTGTAAATAACTTGCTTTTTGCCTTGATAGTCCAACATTTTTTAGCTCATCAACAGTAAGCATTGACAAATCTCCAATAATGATATTTTGATTTTGAAAAAGGTTAATTAGCCTATCATAAATAGTACTTGCGGCTTTGGTACTTAATTGCTGATAAACAATTGATTTAACCAAATAATTAAATGGATTCTTAACAGGTTCTAGTTGCTTTAATGGATGTTTCTTTTGCAAAGAATCTAATAACTCATCCTTCATTTTGTTTATTAATACAAAACCAACTGAACCCTTCTGTTAAGCTTTCTTGTTTCCGCTAAATTGTTTGGATATCGAGGCTCATCTTCACCAAAGTATGCCTTTTCAATTTTATTGGTTACGCCATTTTCTTTTAAGATCTTTTCTATCGATTCAACTCTCCATTGAGACAATAGCAAATTGTATTTGGCACCACCATAAGGATCTGTATGTCCGCTTAAATAAACAGTTGCATTCGGATTGGCCTTAATTTCTTTGATAGCATTGTTCACCATATTCAAATATTCACCTTTTGGTTCTTTTTCGTCAAACCCAAATTGAATAAATGCTTGGTAAAGTGCATTGAAAAAAGTTACTTCTACCCTTCTGTTTTGATTTCTTCCCTCCTCTGTATCGTTTGAAGCAATTGGCTCTAACATGCCTTTAAATGAGTAAGAAAGACGATAGGGTTCAATTCCTTTATCTAGCAAGTAATTGTAGGCTCTTAAGGCTCTTAATCTACTTGCATTGTTATTAGCAGTTTCGGTTCCTACATTATCAGTATGGCCAACAATTTCAGCAAAGTAGCTAGGTTTTGCTTTTAATTTTTCGGCTACTTCATCAAGTTTTTGTTTAGAGTAGTCGTTTAATTGGGTTGAATTAAATTCGAATTGGATATCATCAAAAACCATAACCCCTTTTTCGTCTTGTTTAGTTTCAGGAGTTGTTACCTTGGTTGGTTTTTGGTTAGATTGGCTTGCAGGTTTTCTGCCATTAGGTTTTAAAGAAACATTATCAGAACCAGCCATTGTTGGCAAAATAAGGAGAAGCTTCGTCTTTTTTGGTATTTAGGGTTTTACCCATATTTACCATTTCACTCCAAGTACCATCTTGCTTTTTATTTACAACATATAAGTCTCTTCCGCCAAACGAATCATCTCTATCACTAACCAATATCATCGATTTTTCGTCGGGAGATAAACATGCAGAAGTTACAAAATTTCCGGCTTTTGCAAATGTGCTTGATATATTTTTAGGTTCTCCCCAAACTCCATTTTCAAATACAATTTCAGAAATATTATTGTCTTGATAGAAAAACAGTCTGTTTTCATTGGTATTTATGGCAACAGTCGCCTCATGCTTATCTGTATTTTGTAAGGCATTTTTAAACTTTTCAACTTCGTTTAAATTTTTAACCTTGGTAAAAATTTCCCCAGTTTTTTCTGCAAAGTAGATGTCTTCAAAAAACTGTCCATCGTAATATTTATCTTCTCCTGTAGATCCTGCTTTTCTTGAGGTAAAAAGTAAAAAGTTACCCTCTTACATAAGTATTGGTCCATATTCTGAATATTCGCTATTTACTGATTTACCGAGGTTAATTAGTTTAACAAAGTTGTTACCATCAGTGTAAAATTTGGTAATATCCTGATATCTTCTATCTACATTTTTTAGGGCAGTTGCATTGGCTTTAGCGAATTCTTTACCTTTTTCGCATTGGTCTATGTATTCATTTACTTCCTTTAAAAATTCTTTAGGATACTTTGCGCCTTGAGCTTGATTCAAAAAAGTATTGTATGATGCTATCGCATAAAAGTAATTTTGGTCGTAATGATATGCTTTTCCGAGGTAATAATAAGCATCAGGATTAGTGCTATTTTGAGTATTCTCTATAACTTTTTCGAAAAGTGGAATTGATTTAGACTCATCAAAACTTCCTTCAAATAAAACCACACCAGCTTGAAAGTTATACTCAGGGTTTTCTGGCTGATCTCTTAATAAAATGGTGTATTGTTCTAATGCCTTATTATACTCGCCAAGCTCCATATATTGCTTGGCTTTTTCTTTTACAGTTTTAATATCTTCTTTAGATAATTTACCCTCTTGCGCGAAAACACAAAAAGAAACGAATAAGGTTAAATAGAGTGTAAATAAATTTTTCATACAAAAAATTTCAAAATTAAAATAGTAATTCCAAAATGTCTGATTTTTAGACCAATTGTTTGAAATCATCCATAACTTTATTTAAAAAGAAATTTTCAAAAACCTTAGATTCCCTGAAATATCATTTTTGAAAGTAAAATCAGTTACATTTTCTAATTTAAGCCAGTTAATGAGCTCCTCTTCTTTATATTGGTTTATTTCGAAATAAACCCATTTTGAGCCTGATTTTAAAGCAAATTTAAAGATTGATTTATAAAAAATTAAAACATCTTCACTTTCGGGAAATAAAGCCAAATGAGGTTCATACTTGAGTACATTATCTTGCATTTGAATGGCCTCTTCTCTTGAAACATAGGGAGGATTGCTTACAATTATTTCATACCTCTCTTTCATGGTAGAATCTAGCATGTTATCCTCAACAAAATCTATAATTACCTTATTTAATTGTGCATTTTGCTTGGCAATAGATAATGCTTCTTTAGAGATATCAACCCCTGTAATTTTGGCATTTGGTAAGTTACTCTTTAAAGCTATTGCAATACAACCGCTTCCTGAGCAAGCGTCTAAAATTGAAACTTGAGAAGATACTTTTACATCTTCTAAAACCCAATTTACTAATTCTTCTGTTTCGGGTCTGGGGATAAGAACACTTGGTGTTACTTTTATTTTAAGATCAAAAAATTGAGTTTCACCCAAAATATACTGAATTGGCTCATTTTTTAGCAATCGCTTTAAAGCAAATTGAATTTGTAAAACCTCTGATTCTGAAATCTTTAAATCAGGATTTATGATCAAATCTTTTTGGGATAATCCAAGTTTTGATTCAATCAATATTTTGAAAATACTTTGGGTTTCACCAATTGAATAAATAGTTGTTAAGCTATTCTCAAAATACTTTTTTATGTCAACAATCTTATTGCTTTTCCAATCTTTCAAATTAGTGTGGTTTAAATACTTTTGAGCCCGTGAATGATGAATATTTTTTGCAAAGATGCATTAACCTAGCCTTAAATGCGCAAGGCAACACCTCTCCCAACCCTTTGGTTGGCTCTGTAATAGTTTACCAAAATAAAATTATTGGAGAGGGTTATCATACCAATGCTGGTGAGGCACATGGAGAGGTAAACTCCATCAATAATGTAAAGGATAAATCTTTGCTGAAAGATAGCACCATTTATGTTAGTTTAGAACCTTGTTCTCACTTTGGAAAAACTCCACCTTGCTCTGATTTAATTATTCTTCATCAACTTAAACGAGTTGTAATTGGAAGTTTAGATCCTAATATTTTGGTGGCAGGAAAAGGAATAAAGAAACTTCAGGATGCTGGGATAGAAGTGAAATTTGGTGTTTTGGAAGAAGTTTGCAAAGAGCTAAACAAAAGGTTTTTTCATTTTCACACCAAAAAACTGCCTTACGTTGTTTTAAAATGGGCACAAACTCAAAATGGTTTTATTGATGATCTAAATACAACACCTTTAAAAATAACCAATAGCGAAGCCGATAAATTGGTGCATCAAATCAGAAAAAATGAAGATGCAATTTTGGTTGGTAAAAACACATTGCTAAAAGACAATCCAAGCTTAACTATACGCTTGATTAAAGGAAAAAGTCCAATTCCTGTTATTTTAGGATGGCCACAAAAAATAGATTTTATTCCAAAAATGCTGGAATTTCATAAAAGGGTTTATGTTTTTGAAACCGAAGAAATAGCTATAAATCACTCATCTATTAATCAGATAGATATTAACCCACGTGATATTTTGAAAGTGTTAGAATTCCTAGCAAAAGAAAGTATCCAAAGTATTTTGGTTGAAGGCGGCAAAGAGGTTTTACAAAGCTTTTATGATGCTGGTTTGTGGCAGGAGTTTATGGTTTTTGAGTCAAATGCCGAAATTATTGAAGGAGTAAAATCTCCGAATATTCCGTTTAAGGTAAATTCAGTAAAAACTACACTTGGAAACTGCAATTTATTTGCAAAACGAAACCTCGCATGAGAATAAATAATTTAGACTATTTACGCGGTTTTATGGCCTTTGCCATAATGGTTTATCATTATAGTTCTTGGACTTTGCATCCGTTTAAAAGTGATTCTGTTTTAGGGGTTTTGGGAATATATGGAGTTGGTATTTTTTATATTCTGAGTGGATTGACACTTTTTGTTGTTTACCATCAAAAATTAGAATTATCTTCTCTAAAAAACTTCTTTATCAAAAGAGTTTTTAGAATTTTCCCACTTCTTTGGTTGAGTATATTGGGAACTATTTTTCTATCCGGAACTAAATTTCCCCTTAAAACAATACTTCTAAATGCAACTGGGCTTTTTGGAGTTATTGAAATCGACAAATACATAGCTACTGGTTCTTGGTCAATTGGAAATGAGCTAGTTTTCTATTTATTCTTTCCAATTGTTTTACTTATTGGGAATAAAAAAAAATGGTTTCTAGAATTGTTTTTTGCTCTTTCTTTAGCTATAGGTATTGGATTTGCATTTTATTTTCTCAATTCAAATCTACCTATAAGCGAACAATGGAAAACATACATAAATCCATTTAATCAGTTGTTTTTGTTTGTTGGTGGAATGTTGATTGGTAAATATTTTAAAAACTTAAAAAACAATGAATTATCATTAATTACCTTGATAGTAAGTTTAGTTATTTTATCACTATTTTCTGTAGAAGGAGACTTGGTAAATATCGTTACAGGAGTAAATAGATTTGTATATTCATTAATTGGTTTTGGGTTTACTTTTTCATTTTTAATTGGTGAAGTAAAACTTCCAAAGTGGCTACAGTTTATCTTATCACAATTAGGGCATATTTCTTATTCCTTATACCTAATTCATCCCTTAGTATTTTGGACATTCTCCAAATTCTCAAACAGGTTAGAACAACCTTATTTCTATATGATAACCTGTTATTCAATAACAATTGTATCAAGTTTGATAATTTATTATTTGGTTGAAAAAAGATTTATGAATCTTGGAAAAAAGCTTGTTTTTAAACTTAAAACTGAAAATTGAACCCGAAATCTTTTATCCAAGTGGAGCGAATTATTCCTGAATATTTTTGTAGGTTCAAGTTCACATAGTATCTGTGAACCAAACCTATTTCTTTTCCATATTTTTCTAACTCAATTTGTTTTTCGATGAAGTTCGTGTTGTTGTAATGAGTTACGGTAATTAATTCATTAATATCTATTTGATTAATAATGGTATCGGTAACTTTAGAGGCTATTTCAAATGTTTCTTCACCTAAATCAGCAAAGGGGTAACCATTCCAATTTGAGCCTACTTTAATAGGGAAAATTAGTTTTACTGTCCTTACATTTTCTTCTACCTGCTCTACCCTAGTTGTGGTTTTTGTGCTTTGCCAAACATCTCTAAGTTGCCAATTACTATTTGAAGTTTTGGTGTATCGGTGTAAAATTTTAGAATCTCTATTTTCTAAATCAGAAAACGATTTTTCAAAAATTTCGACCATTTGGTAATTTACTGTATCAATGGTTTGCTGAAAATCGTTGTACAAAATATCTTGAACTTCGTAAAGTCTTTAATAGTTAGAATCGTTTGGATAATAATCATAGCCAAAATCAGGTTCAACCAACAAAGGTTTTTTGTAACAACTGAGTACAACCAATGAAAAAAGAAAAATGTAAGTAAGATTTTTCAAGTTATTCATTTTCTTTGTTAATGGCTTTAACTAAATCTCCTAACCTATAAAACTCCCAACTTGTAGTTACTCCTAAATCATTATAGTAAGTCCACTTGCCATGCCTTACAGCATCTTTAAACCTACCAACAATTCTGTTTTTACCATTTGGGTGATAATAAATTACAGTACTATCAGGATTACCATCAATATAATTTGCTTCATATTTTACAATACCATCCTCAAAAAAGTCTTTTACTTCACCTTGAATTAAACCCTCAACATAAACTTCTTTTCGGGCAATAGCGCCACTGGTATAGTAAACTAATTTTTCGCCATGTAATTTGCCCAAGTTATAATTTTCAACAGAACTCAAAAGGCCTACATTGTCGTAATATCTCCATTCGCCTTGTTTTTTTTGATTAACATAAATTCCTTCACCAAGTAATTTTCCGTTGATGTGGAAAAACTTTCCAAAGGCTGTATCTCCTTTGTGTTTTAGACTTGAAGTCATTTTTCCTAACTCATCATAATAAAAGAAGGTGCCAATTGGCTTATCATCCTTAAACTGCCCAACGTATCTTTTTCCACCTTTTAAGTAAAACTTTTTCCACCTTCCCTGCTTTAATCCATTACCATCGGTTTGGTTTAGTGAATCTGTTTGCGAGAAAACAACAAATGGAATTAAAAATAAAATGGTGAATAGCTTTCGCATCTATACAAATCTATCGGTAAATTTTTCGAATACAAAGTTTAACGAATTCCTTGCCAATTTATGTTATGCTGGGAAAGTTTCTGAAGCCAACAACATAGATTTATCCAACTCATTGATATTCAAGCCTGTTTTAATTTCATTTTCATCAAAATAGCTTATCATTTTTTCTGTTGGCATATTTCCGGTTAAGTCATCAGCAGCCATTGGGCATCCTCCAAAACCTTTTATCGCTCCATCAAATCTTCTGCAACCACTTTTGTAGGCAGCATCAACTTTTAATTTCCATTCGTTTGGCGTGGTGTGTAAATGAGCGCCAAAAGAAACTTTGGGAAACTCTGGAATTAAAGTTGAAAATAAGTGAGTGATATTTTCTGAATTTGAAACTCCGATTGTATCTGATAAAGAGATAATTTCAATTTCTAAATCTTTCACAAGTTTTTCGCTCCAATGGGCTGCAATTTCAGGACTGTAAGTATCTCCATAGGGATTTCCAAATCCCATTGAAATATAAACCAGCATTTTTTTATTGTGTTTAACACATAGGTTTTGGATGGCTTCTACCCTAGTCAAAGATTGGTCTATACTAGCGTTGGTGTTGCGTTGTTGAAATGTTTCAGAAATAGAGAAAGGATAACCTAAATATGATATTTCATCAAAATTTGTAGCATCGTTGGCGCCTCTTTCGTTGGCTACAATAGCCAAAAGCTTGCTTTTAGTTTTCGATAAATCTAAGCTTTCCAAAACTTTTGCCGTATCAACCATTTGAGGAATTGCTTTGGGAGAAACAAAACTTCCAAAATCGATGGTATCAAAACCTACTTTTAAAAGTTGGTTGATATACCTTATTTTTTTCTCCGTATCAATAAATTCTTTAATACCCTGCATTGCATCTCTTGGGCACTCTATCAGCTGTAAATTATCCATTGTGTTTTTGTTTGAAGTAGTCGATTAAACCACTATTGATGTTTTTAACCATATTGGGCCCTTCGTAAATTAAGCCTGTATAAACTTGAATTAAATTGGCACCTGCTTCAATTTTTTCAATGGCATCTTTGGCCGTAAAAACACCGCCAACTCCAATTATTGGAAAATCTTTGCCTAATCTTTTTCTTAAATATCGAATAACTTCGGTAGATTTTTGGGTTACAGGTTTGCCACTTAACCCACCTGCTTCTTGGGTAATATTTGAATTTGCTTTGAGGTTGTTTCTGTCAATTGTGGTGTTAGTTGCTATTAATCCACTCAAATTGGTTGTTTTGGCAATTTCTACAATATCATCTAATTGTGATTCTGTTAAATCTGGAGCAATTTTTAATAAAATTGGCTTGGGCGAACCCTTTTGCTTATTTAACTCTTGTAACTTATTAAGCAAATTGGTAAGTGGTTCTTTTTCTTGTAAATCTCTTAAGTTGGGTGTATTTGGCGAACTAACATTTACCACAAAATAATCTACATATGTAAACAAACCTTCAAAACAAATTTGATAGTCTTCGAAAGCTTTTTCGTTAGGAGTTACTTTGTTTTTGCCAATATTTCCACCAACAATTAAATTCTTGGGTCGCGTTTTTAGGTTCTTAAAAGCTGCCTCTAATCCTTCGTTGTTAAAACCCATTCGGTTTATGAGTCCTTTATCAGCAGGCAACCTAAACATTCGTGGTTTTGGATTACCGGGTTGACCTTTTGGGGTAACTGTTCCGATTTCTATAAAACCAAAGCCCAAATGTTGAAACGATTTATAAAGCTCTGCATTCTTATCAAAACCTGCAGCTAAGCCGATTGGATTTGGAAAATTTAAACCAAATAAAGTTTGACTTAAAGCCTTGTTATTAACCTTTAATTTACTAAAAAACAATTGCTTAACACCCGGAATACTTATCAAGATTTTAAATATTTCTGTTGTAAAATGATGGGCAATTTCGGGAGATAATAAAAATAAAATTGGCCTAATAAAAACCTTATAAAACATGGTGCAAAATTAATTTAATTACATCCAAATTAGAGTTGAGATTAAGATTCAATTTTCTTACTTTTTGACCAAATGAAACCCATTTTGTTAATAAGTTCAACTACTTTAAATAAGCACTAACGGCGCCTCCAATACATTTGAAAAATGGGCACTGAAGTTCGTGAAATATTAAAAAAAGTATTTTTTGTTTTGGGGTTTGGTTTTTTAACCTCCCTTGCCATTAGCTACAAAGCATGGTTTGCTCTTTCAAACTTTCCAAATGCAACTATTTTTCACTTAGAAGTTCCATATTTTGTTTTCCAAAGCTTTACAGTTTTTTTAATCTTATTGGTTTTTGTGCAACCATTTTGGTTTGCCAACCGGCTGATTTACAGGTTAATTTTATTAATACTAGGCTTGCTATTTATATTAGATTTTGGATTAATTCAACCTTGGGCTTGGATGTATTTTATTTTTATGTGGGCTTCTTCTCTTTTTGCCAAGTATTACTTTAAATACAAAGATTTAAGCCCGATTTTAGCTATTTTAAAAGTGTTGTTGGCCTTAATCTACATCTTCTCAGGTATATTTAAATTCAATCCAAATTTTGAAGAGATAGTCTTGCCATATTTATTAATGCCAGTTACCAATTACTTATGGCAGTATAATGATTGGATAATTAGTGTCTTTTCGATTGCTCCATTCATTGAAATAGCCTTAGGTGTATCGTTATTATTTAATGGCATAAGCAAGTATTCCAAATTTGGTTTAATCGCTATGCATCTATTTGTTTTACTAATGATTGGGCCTTTAGGCCTAAATCAAAACATAGTTATTTGGCCATGGAATTTGCAAATGATTTTCTTGCTTTGGTTTTTATTTCCCATGAAAATAGAAAAAGCCAGTTTGTTTCCTTTTTGGAATTTGCTATTTAAAAAGCCCTTCAAATACATAGTTTATGTATCAATTGTGTTGTTTGGTTTAGGTTTTACACCTTATGAAAACCCTTACATGGCTTTTGATTTATACTCTGGAAAGGTTTTGAATAAGAGTTTAGCTTTTAAAAAATCTGATGTAAAGTCAATACCAACTTCCATTGATAATTATTCAGAAGCTTATGGTGATTCCATTTATGTTAATTATTACACTTGGAGTGCGAAAGAAACTCAGTTACCCCCTTGTCCAATGGCTATTTGCGATACAATTTACAAAAGAAAAATAAAGGAAATTATTCAATAAATCCTACTCCAAAGCTTTTAGCCTTTTTAAAAGAGGTGGATGTGAGTAGTTAAAAAATACATAAAAAGGATGCGGTGTTAAGTTACTCAAAGAGTCTACAGCTAACTTTTTTAAACCACTCTTTAAAGCTTCTCCATTCGAAAACTCTTTTGCAAAAGCATCAGCTTCAAACTCATTTTTTCTTGAAACCATATTCCCAACCAAACCAATAATGGTTGAAATTGGACTGAATAACAATCCGAAAGCCAAAATGCTAATATGAAAACTGGGAATTGAAGTCCCAAGAGCTTCTGCAAGCATAGGGTTATTTAAAAATTGAGCAAATAAAAACAAATAAATTCCAGTTGTAATGATAGACGTTATGGTTGATTGCAGAATATGTTTCTTTTTATAATGGCCAACTTCGTGAGCCAAAACTGCTTCTACTTCTTCTTCAGTAAGCTTTTCAATTAATGTATCGAAAAGCACAATTTTTTTCTTTTTACCCAAACCAGTAAAAAAAGCATTTGCTTTGGTTGATCTTTTTGAGCCATCCATTACAAATAGTTCTGTTAAAGGATATTTTATTTTGATGCAAAAACCTTCTATTTTACTTTTTAATTCTCCCTCTGGTAAAGGGGTTAACTTGTTGAACAAAGGCAATATCCAAGAAGCATAAAACATGCTCATCAAAATAGAAAAAAGAGAAATAAAAACCCAAGCATAAACCCAAAAATTCTCTCCAAAATTTAAGAATAACCAAACAATTAAACTATAAATTAAACCACCCATTAATGCGCCAACTAACCAACCTTTGAGTTTATCGGTAATAAAGGTCTTAACTGTGGTTTTATTAAACCCAAATTTTTGTTCAATTACAAATGTGCTGTAAACCGCAAATGGGGTTGTTAAAATATCTGAAACAAAACCCAAGATTCCAAAAAACAATAATCCAGTAACTATAGGGTGACTGCCATATGCATACCTAATTAGGCCATCGAACCAACCGAAAAAACCAATACTTAACAGATAAAATGAAACTCCGAAAGAGAGTGTTCCAACCAAAGATGAGAATTGGTCGGTAACTTTTTCGTAACGCAACATTTTTTGGTATTCTTCGGGTTTATAAATACCGACTACCTCTTCAGGTAGTTGCGTCTTAATACTTTTATTGTTTAACCAATTAAGCCATCTTTCTAGGGCAAAACCGAAGACTAAAAACCCCAGAATAATTTTTAATAGCAAGTCTGCTTCCATCAATAAGCTCCTTTATATTTTCTAATAAACCATTCTATACTTAACAAAGCAAGTAATACAAAAAATAGCCATTTTAGGTTTATCAAATCAAAGAATTTTTCTTGTGAATAAATGGTTGGTTTTGCTTTAGGACTCTCGTTAATACTTTTGGTTAACTCCTCAATATTATTAATTCCAAAGAACTCCCCTCCTGTATTTTGAGCAATGTTTTTCATCACATTATAATTTGCTCTCGTAATGTTTTTTTCAAGTTCTAAAGGCATAATTGTAAAACTTCCACCTTTAGAAAATGCCTCACCCGAAAGATTTGTAGTTGCAGTATATTGATAAACTCCAGGTGAAAAAGACCCAGCATCTAAAGTGTAAACATCGGTTCCTGCCAACATGTTAAAAGTAAACTTCTTACCAGTTGAGTCACTTATTTCGAAATTAATTTCTGTTGTAGTAACCAACTCGTAGGTTTGGTCATACAACTCGGCATTTATTAATACATTTTCGTTTTCGTAAAATCTATTTTTAACGTTTAACCTAAACCTGCTTTTATCTTCTTTGGTGGCAACAAACTGAACTATTTTCTGAATAAATTCATCAAAAACTTTGTGAGATTTTGTCCTTTTATAAGTTTCTAACTTCCATCTCCAAATGCCTTCTCCTAGAAAAAAGCCTGTTTTATTTCCTGAAATATCTGTAAAAGCCATTAAAGGCTGACCTGTTTTTACCGGACCAATTTTTTGTTGAAACAACGTTTTGGCATTGTTACCAAACTTATACTCTCCAAATGGTGATTGTAATGGCGGAAAATTTGGAATTAGTGCAATAAAATCATCCGTTAACGAAAAGGAGGAAAAATCGGAATTTAAATAGGCAAAAACCTCTTGATTAGCGCCCTTTTTAGAAACTATGTTAACCCCTTTACCCATTTGAGACAATTGAGCATAATTGGTATTTACTCCAGAAAAAATCAATAATGGCAAATTACTTTCTGTAATTGTCTTTAGCCAAGTGTTGTTGTTATTAAAATCGGGAAGTTGAAAAAGAACAACCAAATTATACTCAGAAAAGTTTTGGGGAATTTTAGGATTAAAAGTTAAGAAAACATCAACTTTATTATTTAAGTTTTTTGATAGAGCCATTCTAAAAGCGGCAACATCGGGATGTGGCGCCGATGCTAAAACCAATACTTTTTGTTGGGCATCTAAAATATCAATAAAAAAGCTTTGCGTATTGTTGATTAAGGTTTTCTCATTTGGCAAACTCTGCAAGGTCACTTTGTATTCTTGCAAGCCTTTTTCTTTGGCAGGAAGAAAAATTACTTTTTTGGTGAAGTAATTTTTGGCATCTATTTTTAAATTTTCAGAATATACAGAAACCCCTTTTTTTGAAATGGTTAATTGGTAATTGTTATCAGCTAAAAAGTCTGCACCAATGCTTAACTCAACAGGGAAATCATTGCCCAAATAAGCAATTTTATTACTTCTTAAATTATTGATGTACAAGTCTTTTTGAACTGAAGAGTCACCAACTGCAATTGAATAAACAGGAGTATTAAGGTTGTTAAAAGCCCTATCGGCTCCTCTACCTCTGTTAAAAATTCCATCTGAAATTAATACAATACCAGCTAAATTTCGGTTGGTATAATTGGTTTTTAAAATGGTTGAAAGCTGCGAAGCATCTGTCGTTTTATCGCTAAAATCTAATTGGTTATCATTTTTTACATCATCTCCGAAGTTGTAAAAATCAACTTTGTAGTTTTCGCTAAAACTAGTTTCAAACCCCTTTATAGCTTGGTTTATGCTTCTTAAAGCAATAGAATCGTTGGTTAAGCTCATCGAGCTAGAATTGTCGATTGCTATAGCCAACAAAGGTTTTTCTGTTTCAGAAATAATGGTTTTTAAAAACGGTTTTAACAGCAAGAAAAATAGCAAAACCATCAAACTACTTCTTAGTATAGCAAGTAACAATTTGGTTTTGGCGCTAAACTCTTGTAATTTTTTATCGTTACGATAAAAAAGAAAAGAAACGGCAACCAAAAGGATGCCGCCCAAAAAGAATATCCACCAAGGATAATCTAAAAATATTTGCATTTAATTTTTTCTCTTAAGTTAACATTCCGCCATCAACATTAATAACTTGGCCTGTTATGTACGATGATAAATCTGAACCTAAAAACAAAGCCAAATTAGCAACATCATCAGGTGATCCTCCTCTTTTCAAAGGAATCGCATCTCTCCAACCTTGTACGGTTTTTTCGTCAAGTTTTCCAGTCATTTCAGTTTCAATAAAACCAGGAGCAATTGCATTAGATCTAATGTTTCTTGAACCTAACTCTAATGCGATTGATTTCGAAAATCCAATGATACCTGCTTTTGAAGCTGCATAATTGCTTTGGCCTGCATTACCTTTTACACCAACTACCGAACTCATGTGGATTAAAGAACCACTTCTTTGTTTCAACATAGTTCTCTGTACCGCTTTTGTTAAGTTAAAAACTGACTTCAAATTGGTATTTATTACTTCGTCCCAAGCTTCTTCTGTTAAACGCATTAACAAATTATCTCTGGTAATTCCTGCATTATTCACAACAATATCAATTCTACCAAAAGCTTCAACCACATCAGCTGCTAACTTTTCGGCTTGCTCCATTTGTGCTGCATCAGATTTAAAAGGCAAGGCTTTACCACCTTTTGCATTTAATTCTTCAGCAAGAGCTTTGGCCTTTTCATCAGATGATAAATAAGTAAAGGCAATGCTAGCACCATGTTCAGCAAATTTTTCGGCTATTGCTTTTCCTATCCCTCTAGAGGCTCCAGTTATAATGGCAACTTTTCCTTCGAGTAACTTCATATTTTATTTTTTGCCAAATATAACTTGTAAATTATGATTCAATTTAAGTTTAGGGCATAAAAAAAGGGTGGAAAACCAATTCCACCCTTTTTACTAATAAACCGCTTGTCTCTATGTAAACCAAAACCTTTGAGACAGTAATAAGAACGAATGTACTTGAAATTTGTTTTAAAGCTTAACAAAATAAAATAAAATGTTAAAAAACTCAAAACAGAATTTAAATTATTTTAATGAGCAACTGTAATTCTTCTAACAGTTGTGGTTTCTCCGTTTGTTAAGCTCAATAAATAAAACCCGTTATTTAAATCGCTAACTGAAATTATTTGGTTTCCGTTTGCTGAAAAATTTAAACCAGATTTTACAACTTTTCCTGTTACATCTAAAATTGAAAACTCAAAATCACTGTTAAGTTCAATTCCTGAAATAAACAAGTTATCTTTTACAGGATTTGGATAAACTGAAATTTGGTTTATTGCATTTTCAATTTCTCTTGTTGATGTAATTACTCCTCTAGTTAAGTTTAGGTCAAACTCTGCAGCAGTTAATGAATCTCCTCCACCATTTACTTTAACAGTCCAAATTAAATCAACACTATTACCTGGTGTTACTCCTGCTCCGCTTAATACTGAAGCAATGGTTGCAAAATCTAAAACCAATGAAGTATCAGCGCCAGAGTTACCTGAAGGAACAACAATAATTGGGTTTGAGAAATCTCCACCTTGTACATCTAACATCCATTTGTAAGTTGCATTTCCTAGCGAGCTGCTGTTCCAAGTTATTTCAACAGTTTGTGTTGGATCACCTTGAATTGTTGCTGAAAAACCATCAGGAGGAGTTAATAAATCAAACTCATTAATAACTGTTCCTCTTACAATTCCTAAACTAAAAGGAAGGTTATTTGGAAATACATTTGTTCCATTCAAATCTGCTAAAACATCCCATGATAATTGAGCTGTATTACCTACCTGAACTCCAACACTTGCTAAAACAGCATCAATAGTAGCATAATCTAAAATTAAAGACGTATCTGTTCCAGTTGGAATGGCAACAACAGGGGTTGTTCCTGAAAATAAAGCCCAAGTATAAATAGCAGCAGGGTCTAATTCACTCCAAGTAATAACAACTTCTTGTGTACCAAATCCTTCATTGGTGTATGCAGCTCCATCTGCAGGTGTTAACAAATTAAAACCTGCTAATAATCCATTTCTATTTAAAGTAATGTTAAACTCTTGCGTAGCAAAAACAGTATCAGTTGAAATATTTGAGGTTACTGTCCATTTTAAGTTTGCACTTGATCCCACATTTACACCTGCACCTGCTAAAACTGCATCAATTGTAGCAAAATCAAGAGTAAGGGTTGTATCTGCACCAGAGTTATTTGAACTTACTGCAACTATAGGATTACTGAAATCGCCTGCTGGAACATCTAACAACCATGTATAATTAGCATTTGCGGAGGAAGCACTCCAGATAATGTCTACAGTAGTTTGAGCTAAACCTTCAACATCTAAAGTAGCATTATTGGCAGGGCTTAACAAACTGAAAGCATCAAAAATATTTCCTCTTGTTAAGTCAATTGTATTTACACTAGTAGAAATTAATGTATCGTTTCCTGCAAAAGCAGAAACCGCCCATTGCAGATTGGCTGTTGCTCCAACATTAACACCTGCACCGGCTAAAACTGCATCAATTGTTGCGAAGTCTAGTGTTAAAACGGTATCGGCTCCACTATTATTAGATGGTACTACAATAATTGGATTTGTGAAGGTTCCACCTGCAACATCTAACCACCAAGCGTAAGTTACTCCGTCACCAGCATTTTCCCATGTAATATCAACTTGATTTGAACCTAATCCTGAAATTGTTGCGGCAAAACCTGTTGGTGGATCAATTAAATCAAATGGATTTGAAATAGCTCCTCTTACCAAGTCTATTGAATTTACATTGGTAGAAATTAATGTATCGTTCCCTGCAAAAGCTGAAACTGCCCATTGTAAATTGGCTGTATCGCCTAGCATAACTCCGGCTGAACCTAAAACTGCATCTATTGTAGCGAAGTCTAACGTTAATACTGTATCAGCTCCGCTATTATTTGATGGAACTACAATAATTGGATTTGAAAAGTTTCCACCTGCAACATCAAGCCACCATGCATAAGTTACTCCCTCACCAGAGTTTTCCCAAATAATGTCAATTTGGTTACTTCCGTTTCCTGCAACATTTGAAAGGGCAGAATTTGATGGAGAGATTAAATTAAATGGAGATGAAACAGAACCTCTCGTTAAAGTAATATCAAATGTATCTGAAGAGTTTGTAGTTGTTAAATCTGTTGACGATACATACCATTTTAAAGGTAATGTTGTATTTAATGTTACTCCTAATGATTGAAATAATCCATCTATTGCACCATAAGTTAAGGTTAGCATTGTGTCTGCTCCACTATTGTTTGACGGAAGAGAAACTACAGTAGCATTTGATGCATCTAATAAAACCCAAGTATAACTATTAGATACAAGTGTATCTGAATTCCAGGTTATATCAATCATGTTTGCCGCATTTCCTTCTACTGTTAGTGCTGTTTGGTCTGGAGGACCAATTAACGAAAACGATTGAGCATTAGCAACCGTTAAACCTGCCATCATAATGGCAAAAACCAATACGGTTTTTAAGTTTGATTTGATTTGTAAGACTTTTTTCTTCATTTTTTGTTGTTTTAAAGGTTGATTTTTTTTGAGCCGAAATGCTCAGTTAAGCTTATTTGATGTTATAACAAGAGTTGTTTCAAAAAGGTTGCTCGAGGATGAAAAAAAATATTTTTTTGAACTAGGCAACTGTTTTTTTGTTTGTTGTGTTCATATGTAAAACGCAAATAGTTTTTGACTGAGGAAGAATTAATAGCAGGTTGTCGCCAAAAAGATCAAAAAGCCTTTAAAGTATTGTATAATCAATATGCAGGACTTCTATATGGTATTGCTATAAGATATGCTTCAAATAATAAAGAAGCTGAAGACGTTTTGCAAGACACATTTATAAAGGTTTTTCAAAATATCGACTCTTACACTAATAGCGGTTCTTTTATAGGTTGGATTAAACGTATTTTAGTAAATACTGCTATCAATTCTTACAGAAATGCTTACAACAGAAACATTGAAACCAAAGAGGAAATTTATTCATTTCCACTTTACGATGAAAATGATGTATTTGATAATTTGGCAGAAGAAGATCTACTGAAAATTTTAGATAGGTTGCCAGATGGCTACAAAATGGTTTTTAACCTTTATGTAATTGAAGGTTACAAACACCATGAAATTGCTGAAATATTAAATATTACTGAAGGTACTTCGAAATCCCAACTTTCAAAAGCTAGAAAATTGCTTCAAAGCATGATTAAAAAAACTGGAATAGAAGTTTTACAAGGATGAACGAGGAAAACAACATAGAAGATTTATTCCGAGATAAGTTCAAAAATTATTCTCCCCCTCCACCCTATGGTTTATGGGATAAAATTGAAACAAAAATTGGAGCTGAAAACAAAAAAGCTGGCTTTTGGATTTTTAGTAATTTCTGGGGAAAAATTTTTTCATCATTATTTATAATTGCCTTTATCTCTGCATTTTCTGCAGCGTATTTTATGAGTAAACCCAAGGTTTATTCAAACTCAAAAAAAGAAAGTAAAATCAAAGAAAATGTTTCTGAAAGCAGTTTTAACTTGACAGCAAACGAAAACAAAATTTTTCAAGAAAATAAATCACAAAAAGAGGCAGAGGGTGCTACAAATTCAACATCTATTCAAAAAAGAATCGATAATAAACAATCTACTAAGCCCTCTGAAGTAAATAATTTATTGAGTAAAGAATCTGAATTAATTAATGCTTCTGATAGCAAAAGCAATAACAATAAAGCTGAATTTAATTCTAAGGACAATCGTGTGGATATTCCTCCAACAAATAACGAGGAAACTTCAAATAATTTGCAAACCTTTTCCTATTCAAGCCCTTTGATTAATGAAACTGATGATGAAATAAATGAAAAAGAAGTTGAACTAATAAAGTATTTGCCCTTCCCTATTTTTTTATCGAACCAAACATTATCAGGTTCATTATTTGAGTTAGAAACTGAAGACAAAAAGTTAAACAAACCATCACTTTTTGTAGAAGCTTATGGAGGTCCGTCAATTGCTTTTAGACGTTTCAGCAGTAATCACAGCTTAATGTTAAATCATAAGCAGCAAGCAGAGTCACAATTGCTTTCTTACGATTGGGGAGTTTCAGTTGGCGTAATAAAAGGTAATTGGGAATTTTCTTTGGGCGCTCAAGTAGAGAGATTAGGAGAAAGATATAATTATGATGGGTTAAAAGAGGTTCACGATACAACAGTAACTTCCCATCAACATCCTTTAGACCCAACTGTAATGGTTTATGATACAGCAGTAGAAGTTCATCACAATCATGTAGAACACAATACCAATAATATTTACAACTATTTAACCATTCCGTTAAATATTGGTTATCAATTAAAGTTATCGCCAAAATTTACTTTAGTACCAGCAGTAACAACTGGAATTAACATTTTGATGAACGCTCAAACATCTTGGTTAGACCCTGAAAGTTTAGATGCTGTTGTTCACTCCAGCCAAGATGGTGGTGACGCTTTTAGAAGAGTAAATTTTTCAAATAGAATTCAAATTGGATTATATTATGGATTAACCGATAAATTAAGTTTTATGGTAAAACCCGAAGGAACAATATTATGGAAATCGGTTTTTACAAACGATGAATTTTTAAATCACCGTCCTTACAGTTTCGACGCAAATTTTGGATTAAGATATCAGTTTTAACTAAGCAAGTTCTTTTTGTAATATTTGGTAAGGGTTTTCAATGAAAAAGCCCCGCGTTTGCGGGGCTTTTTTAATATTATATGTAGGTTTTATTTAAGCTAAAACTTCTGCCATCGTAGCACCAATTTTTGCTGGCGAAGCAACTACATGAATTCCACACTCAGCCATAATTTTCATTTTAGCTTCTGCAGTATCATCTTTACCACCTACAATGGCGCCGGCATGGCCCATTTTACGACCTTTAGGAGCTGTTTGTCCAGCAATAAAACCAACTACTGGTTTTATTCCGTTTTCTTTTATCCATTTAGCTGCATCGGCTTCCATACTTCCACCAATTTCACCAATCATTACAATTCCTTCAGTTTCTGGATCATTCATAAACATTTCAACTGCTTCTTTGGTAGTAGTTCCAATAATTGGGTCTCCACCAATTCCTATTGCTGTTGAAATTCCTAAACCTGCTTTTACAACTTGGTCGGCAGCTTCATAGGTTAATGTTCCTGATTTAGAAACAATCCCAACTTTTCCTTTTTTGAAAACAAAACCTGGCATAATACCAACTTTAGCTTCTTCTGGTGTAATTACACCTGGGCAATTCGGGCCAATTAATCTTGAATTTTTACCTACCAAGTATTCTTGCACGGTAATCATATCTCTAGTTGGAATACCTTCTGTAATACAAACAATAACACCAATGCCTGCATCGGCAGCTTCCATAATGGCATCTGCAGCAAATGCTGGCGGTACAAAAATTATCGAGACATTAGCACCTGCTTCTTTAACTGCATCAGATACAGTATTAAAAATAGGTTTTCCTAAATGCTCTCCTCCGCCTTTTCCTGGAGTTACCCCACCAACTAAATTGGTTCCGTAGGCAATCATTTGCTCAGCATGAAAAGTTCCTTCTTTTCCTGTAAATCCTTGAACTATTATTTTTGAATTTTTATTAACGAGTACACTCATTTTTTGTCAATTTTATTGGAGGTCAAAAGTAACGATAATGGATACTTTTCAAAGACCAAAAACAGTTTTTATTCACAAATTATTTTAAACCTAATTAATTAAATCGCTACTTACCTTTGCCTAATGTTATCATCTATTGCCGAAAACACAACCATTGTAGCTTTATCAACCGCCCAAGGTGTTGGCGCCATTGGGGTTATTCGCTTAAGTGGACCCAAAGCCATTGAAATTTGTAACAAGGTTTTTAAGGGGAAAGATTTACTAAAGCAAGCTTCTCATACTTTACATTTCGGTAAAATTGCTGATGAAAAAAGAGTTTTAGACGAAGTTGTAGTTTCTCTTTTTGTGGCTCCTTCTTCTTATACGGGAGAAAATACAGTTGAAATATCTTGTCACGGTTCTCCATATATTTTAAAATCAACTATTGAGTTATTGATAAAAAATGGAGCAACTGCTGCAAATCCGGGTGAGTTTACCTTAAGAGCTTTTTTGAACGGTAAATTAGACTTAACTCAAGCAGAAGCTGTTGGGGATTTAATAGCTTCAAACTCAGAAAGTGCTCATAAAATTGCCATGAACCAAATGCGTGGTGGCATTTCAAACGAAATAAAAAGGTTAAGAGAAGAATTGATTCATTTTGCTTCTATGATTGAGTTAGAACTTGATTTTAGCGAAGAAGATGTTGAGTTTGCTAACAGAGATGAATTAAAAGACTTAATCATAAAAGTTCAAAAAGTTTTACATCAGTTAATCGAAACATTTGCTTTAGGAAATGCCATTAAAGAAGGAATACCAGTTGTAATTGCAGGAAAACCAAATGCAGGTAAATCTACTCTTTTGAATACTTTGTTAAACGAAGAGCGCGCTTTGGTTACCGAAATTGAAGGAACTACAAGAGACAGCATTGAAGATGAATTGAATATTGGAGGAACCATTTTTAGATTTATTGATACTGCCGGAATTAGACAAACAGAAGATGTTGTTGAAGCATTAGGTGTAAAAAGAACTTTAGAAAAAATTGAATCGGCTGCTATTGTATTGTTGATAGTTGACTTGAACAATACTACTCCAGCCCTTCTAAAAGAAACCATTGTTGAAATAAACGACTCATTACAAAAGAACAAAGCCAAACTTGTAATTATTGGAAACAAGGTAGATTTAAAAAATTTAGCTGAAGCCAAAGCTCAATTTGCTGAATTTGAAAACTTGCATTTTATCTCTGCAAAAGAGAAATGGAATATTGAAGAATTAAAAGAATCTTTAAAAGAAACCGCTCAGTTACATATTTTAAATCAAGATGAAACTTTGGTAAGTAATACCCGCCATTGGGAAGCTTTAACAAAAGCCAATGTTGCTTTGCAAACAGCCTTAACAGGTATTGACAATGGCCTTACAGGCGATTTCATTGCTATGGATATTAGAGCTAGTTTACACCAATTGGGCCTCATTACAGGAGAAATCACAACAGACGATCTTTTGGGAAACATTTTCTCTAAGTTTTGTATTGGAAAGTAATTGAGACAGCAAATCTCTGATTTGCGAAGTCGAACTTATCCCGAGTTAATGAAACAAAGTCGTGTCTAATTCTTCATGGTCTTTTAAAACCTTATCTAAAACCTTACATTGAGGACAATCATGGCATCTGCCAAAGGTCCAAGGTGCAACAATTTTTGGGTATCTGCAACTCCAAGTAAAGTTTAATAACTCTTGAGGAATAGATAGAATAACTTCATATTTTGAAAGGTGCTTAATCGGAAAATCAATTTTTAGCTCTTCCCTACTTTTTCCTGTATGGATGTATAGAATTTTGGCAATCTTATCTAATCTATTTTGAAAATCAGGATCTTTAAAATCATCTTTAATAGCTCCATCAATAAACTCCGATATTTCTGGTTTACCTTGAATGAACATTGCTCCAAAGAAGTTAATCACCTCACTATCCCAAACAGGTGGGGTCATTCCGAGAGATGAATAGTCAATTCTTACTTCCCGAAAGCAAAAATTTTTAAATCCATTTTGATAAAGCCATTTAAGAATTTTATCTGCAGCCATAGCTTCTCTTGTGGTTCTATGTCCACTTGTGCCATGAACCATATCAACCCTAAAAACCAAATAATTCTTGGTTGGATTTTCTTTTAAAACTTTATACAATGCAGCCGTGCTGTCAATTCCACCTGATAAGGGAACCAAAGAATCAAATTTGGTAGTTTCAAAATCTAAAAGCATAGGTTAAGATTTTTGAAATTTAGCATATAACATTCCTTTACAATGGCAAGGTGGAGCTCCGCAAGACGCACATTGGTAATTTCTTTCAAGACTTTCTTGGCGCCAATAAGCCTTGAGTTTTTTGAGTGGCTTAAAATCATGAAACTCTAAAAACTTTCTGTATTTCAGTGTTTTAGAATTTATCCAAGAAACTGTTAAAACCACCTGCACTTGATTTTCTTCCAACCAATTTTGGCCTAATTCAAATAGTTTCTGCCCCATTCCTGCACTTCTAAAATCTGGATGAATTGCAGTCATTTTTCTGTAACCAATTTTTGTAAAATTATTTACTGATAAAGGAACTTCTTCAAAAATAACTTCTTCTAATTGTTTGTGAGAAATAATTTGAACTATCGAAAAACCAAGAATTCTTTCGTTTTTTTCTAAAACAATAATTTTTGAGTTTGAATTTGACGCATAACTTTTTAATGCTTTATGGGTAAGGTAATCTTTACCGAATACCTTGTCAGAAATTTCTATTATCTGCTCAAAATTCATGGGGGCAACAATAGTAAAATTTACCCTAAATATTTTTTTTGGTTATTAGATTAAGCAAAAATATTAAAAGTAAATGCTTTTACTTTTTACCATAAACTCTCACGTAATCAATAATTAACTTTTGAGAAGTTACCGTGGTATCCATACCTTGGGCTCCACCCCATCCGCCACCCATGGCAAGATTTAAAATGATGTTTTGAGGTTTGTTAAAAGGCCATTCTTTTTCGTTGGCAGTTTTGTCATACAGGTAATAAACTTCATCATCTACCAAACCTTTTATTTCGGTTGGGGTCCATTCTACAGCATAAGTATGAAATTCGCCTGCAATGTTTTTAACCTCTTTTGTGCTGCTAATTTGGTTATTGATTTTAAAATAATATGCAAGAGTATGTACAGTAGCATGAGAAATACCATCTCCGGTTTCGTCATTAACTTCATAACCTACACTTTCCATAATATCAATTTCGCCACAATATGGCCAACTAAGCTCATCAACGTAAGAATCGCCTAAAGTCCAACCGGCAGCCCAATTTCCTTTTTCTCTTGGAACAATGGCCTTAAACTCTATTTTACCATACAAAAATGTTGTTTTTCCTCTGGTGGTTAACCGGGCAGAAGTCCAGTCTTGACCCATATCATTTTTTCTAGCTTCAATAATTAAATTACCTTCTTCAAGTCTAGTATTTTCTGTTCTGCTATCTGTGTAATATTGAAGTTCGTTATTTCCCCAACCCCAATTTCCAACATCATAAAGCCATTTTGATGTATCTAAATTTTCTCCATCAAATTCATCGCTCCAAACTAACTCCCAATTTTCTCCATTCATATTTTGGGTTAAAGATTCAGGAGTTAACTGATGCTTTATCATTAAGGTAAAAATTATTTTATCAATTTGAAGTTCCTCCCCTTCATAATGCAATTTCATTTTATGGGTACCCATATTAAATGGACTTCCATCTACCGAAACGCTTGTAATTTCATTTGAATTCATTACTAGGCTTCCAGTAACATTATAGGTTCTTCCATCTTTATTATCAATGTAATCCTCTAACCATAATGTAGCTTTAGAAGTTGATCTACCTAAAACTTCAACCTTATACCTTCCTGCGGTTTTGAAAGGAACATCAAAAGCTAACCACCCTGTACCTGTTAAGCCAACTAAATCGTCGTTTTCATCTTTAATCAAATTTTCATCACTAGATTCATAAAAGCTTTCAGCCTCAATTATTATTTGATTTTTTGTTTGTTCCTGCTTAGGTGTTTCAACAATTTCAGATTTTTTATCACTGGAACCTTCATTAGTGCAAGAAATACTGAAAATATTTGATAGAATAATAAATAGAATTGAGATGAATTTCATGGTTTTATTTTTTTTAATAATAAATTAAACAGAACAAATAAGTAAAATTTTCCTTATATAAGTATTAGCTATAAATTTATTGAGATTTTCAATTTTCACGATACCAAAATAATATCAAAATTTGTTCAAACTCTAAATTAAAAAAAAATGAAAAATCTATTACTAATTCTCTCCTTAGCCATGGGGCTTTCCTCAACTGCCCAAACCATGGCTGAAGGAGCTGTTTGTCCATTCGGTTATGGCAGCGCAAAGGGTCCAAACCCTCATTCTGCAAATCAAAAAATTGAACCCATTGCCGATGGAGAAGATGAAAAAACTACATCAACAGATGCTCAAAGAGCAAAAACTTTAAATGAATGGTGGCCAAATAGATTAGACTTAACTCCATTAAGACTTCACTCAGAAAAAACAAATCCTTATGGTGAAAGCTTTAACTATGAAGAAGCCTTTTTAGCCCTCGATTACGATGCATTGAAAGAAGACATAAGAAAAACCCTTAAAGAATCTCAAGATTGGTGGCCTGCCGATTGGGGGCACTATGGTGGGTTATTTATTAGATTGGCTTGGCACAGTGCAGGAACCTACAGAACAGGAGATGGCCGCGGAGGTTCAAGAGATGGAATGCAAAGATTTGCGCCTTTAAACAGTTGGCCTGATAATGCTAACCTTGATAAAGCTAGGAGATTACTTTGGCCGGTAAAACAGAAATACGGCAAAAACATTTCGTGGGCAGATTTAATGATTTTAGCAGGTAATGTAGCATTAGAAGATATGGGTTTTGAAACTTTAGGTTTTGGTGGAGGCCGCGTAGATGTTTGGCAACCAAATTCAAATGTTTATTGGGGTCCTGAAACCCAAATGTTAGCAGATGAAAGATATACGGGTGATAGAAGTTTAGAAAAACCTTTAGCTGCTGTTCAAATGGGATTAATTTATGTAAACCCTGAGGGTCCAAATGGTAACCCTGATCCTTTAGCAGCTGCAAAAGATATTAGAGAAACTTTTGGCAGAATGGGAATGAATGATGAAGAAACAGTGGCTTTAATTGCAGGAGGTCACACTTTAGGAAAAACGCATGGTGCTGCACCTGGATCAAATTTAAAAGCAGACCCAGAAGGAGCAAATATTGAAGAGCAAGGTTTTGGTTGGAAAAGTGATTACAAATCTGGTAAAGGAGCGGATGCTATTACTTCAGGCTTAGAAGTTATCTGGACAGCTAAACCAACCGAATGGAATCACCAATATTTAGCCATTTTATTCTCAGAAGAATGGGAATTAACAAAGAGCCCAGGAGGTGCAAACCAATGGGTTGCAAAAAATCCCAAAATAATGGTGCCAGATGCTTATGATCCAAATAAAAAACATGCACCTACCATGTTAACAACAGATTTATCGCTAAGGTTTGATCCAGAATATGCTAAAATTTCAAAAAGATTTATGGAAAATCCTGATGAGTTTGATGCAGCTTTTGCCAAAGCTTGGTTTAAATTAACCCACAGGGATATGGGTCCCAAGTCATTTTATTTAGGTCCAGAAGTTCCAAAAGAAGATTTTCTATGGCAAGATCCAATTCCTGCGGTAAATCATGATTTAGTAAATGATGCTGATATTAAGGATTTAAAAAATGCCATTACCAATTCAGGCTTAACTACCAGCGAATTGGTTGAAACAGCTTGGGCATCCGCATCAACATTTAGAAGCACTGATAACAAAGGTGGTGCAAATGGTGCAAGAATTAGATTAGAGCCTCAACGCAATTGGGAAGTGAATAATCCAGAGCAATTGAATAAGGTTTTAAAGGCCTATGAAACAATTCAAACCGACTTTAACAAAAAATCAAAAACCAAAAAAATCTCCATTGCAGATTTAATTGTACTTGGCGGTAATGTTGGAATTGAGCAAGCTGCAAAAAAAGCAGGTGTTTCTGTAACTGTGCCTTTTACAGCAGGAAGAATGGATGCAACACAAGACCAAACAGATGTAGCATCTATGGCAGTTTTAGAACCAATGGCTGATGCTTTCAGAAATCATAAAAAAACTGCTTACACCTTAACAACTGAGCAATTGCTAATTGACAAAGCCCAAATGCTAACTTTAACAGCCCCTGAAATGACCGCCTTAATAGGTGGTATGAGGGTTTTAGAAACCAATTTTGATAACTCAAAAAATGGTGTTCTTACCAACAAAACAGGTGCATTAACCAATGATTTTTTTGTGAACCTTCTAAATATGGAAAATGAATGGAAACCAAAAGGAAATTCGAATGAAATTTTTGAAGGAAAAAACAGAAAAACTGGAGAAGTTAAATATACTGCAACCAGAGCTGATTTAATTTTTGGTTCAAACTCAGAGCTTAGAGCTATTGCCGAAGTTTATGCTAGCAACGATGCGAAGGAAAAATTTGTAAAAGACTTTGTTGCTGCTTGGACGAAAGTTATGATGTTAGATAGATTTGAACTTTAATTAAACCTAAATTTCATAATAAAAAAGCCACACTTAAAAGTGTGGCTTTTTTATTTTATCCAATAATGAAAATCTTTAAAACCTGCCAAACTCTAAGCTTGGATAGCCTCTTTTTCCTTCAGCATTTACAAATGAAGTAAACCTCAATTTAAAATAATTACCTTCAACTGATTTAATAAGGTAAGTATGAAAATCTGCAATAGAATATGAGTTGTTATCAAAATCAAAATCCTTCCATTCATAACCAATGGCATCGCGGTAAATGGTAAAATTGTAATTTTCTAAATCAGTAAATTTTATTTCTTCAAACGGGGCAAGTAATTCTAAGGCTACTTCTACCCCATTTTTATTTATTAAAACCCCGTTAACAGAATAATCTTCCACTATACCTGTGGTTATCTGAGTTACTTTGGCTGTGTATTGTGTAAACACCAAATCCCACTCATTTTTTGGAGGTTCAGCAAAAACCAATTCGCCATTGTTATCAAAACTTAAATGAACGTAATTATAAAGCTCATTTTTAGGAATAATAATTTCATTCGCCGAAGTTTGGTTTAAGGCAGAAAATTTTATTTGATAACTATTGTTTTGCAAACCCAAAACCTGAAATTTTATCATTCCCCTGTCGTTACCAAGTGGCGTAAACCCTCTGTCAATTAGGTAAACTTCTTGTTTAGAAATAATACTATTTCCCTCTTCAGTAAACCATTCGCCTATGGCTAATTCGTCTATATTTCCATTAGAATTATCATAAAACCACTCTTTACCTTGGGTACTAAATATTGAATCGAAATTGGTTGAGCCTGTTTTAATTACCCGCATCAAACTTGCCCCATTTAAGAAAATAAATTTTCCATCTGCATCAGCTTCAAATGCCAAATCCCAATTTGCACGAGGTTCTGTTTTTACAAACTCATTTGTTTCTAAATTAAAATAAACTTGGTTTTCGTAAAACTCTCCTACTTCAGCAGTATTTGTAAAAATACCATCCGGCGATTTGTAAGCCGGCACAGGTTCATCTTCTTTAAAGCAGCTAGAAAGCCCAATCAATAATAATATTGCTAAAATTATCCTCATTTTTTACTTTCAATTTGGTATTTAACTGAAACAGCAAAAGTTCGGCCCCACATTACAGGTAATGATGAACTACCGCTAGAATGAACTCCTGAAGTAATACCTGCAGTTTGTTGAACATTAGAAATATTTAGTAGGTTTTTGGCAAAAAGCGAAATGTTGAGCTTATTCCCCAAGAGCGATTGGTTATAACTTAGGTCTAATCTTCCATAACCGCCGATAATTCCTTGCTCAATTACATGGGTTTGGGTTTCTTGGTCGAACTGAGAAAACAAAATTGGCTGATCTCCAAATTGCTTGAAAAACACATTGAAACTGCTTTTAAAATCAATAAACTTGTAAGTTAAGTTTACCTGATATTCAGGGTAAAATATAAATTTGTTTTCGGCCCTTAAAGCTGCTCCAAGATCATTTAAAATACCTGTATAACTGTATCCTAACGTTGTTGCAAATCTTTTGTGATTGGTTTTGAATTCAGTTCTAAACCCTTTGGAAGTAAACTGCTCAATATTTTCATTTCGGTATAAAACAGAATCTACCGAAAGGCTTGTGGCAACACTTCTTATCTGGTTATCAATTTTATTATAAAATCCTGATATATTGAATCCTAAGTCAACTAACTTAAATTTATTTTTTAACTGAATTGAGCCATTAAAACTGTTGCTTGTTTCGGCCAATAAATTTGGATTTCCAAAAACATTGTGGTTAACATCAACAAAAATAAAATACAATTCTTTGAGGCTTGGAGCTCTAAACCCTCGGGCATAACTCCCCCTTAATGTTACATTTTTTATTGCGTTCCACTTCAGGTTAAAAGAAGGTGTAATTGGTGCAGAATATGCCGAATTTGAAATTAACCTAACACCTGGTTGCAAAAGCAATTTTTTATCTTTTAGCAAGCCTAAAGAAAGGTTTCCGAATAGAGCATAATCTTCCATTTGCTGCAATCCGTTTTCAATTCTTAATCCATTGGCTTTGTCTAAATTTACCTCGTATCCCAATTGAAAATTTATGGATGTATTTGGGTTTATGTAATTGTAAATTCCACGACTCATAAGTAGCTGAAATTCTTCTAAATTAGTATCTAAAGGCGTTTCGTTTAAGGTTACCAAATCTTTGTAGAGGTTTACACTTTCTCTTTGGTACAAATTGGCCGAAGCCACAATATCTAAATGATGATTGTTATTTATGTAACCATTAAAACGCAAACTATTGTCAATTCTATAAGTTGTAAAATAAGAATCGAAGGCCGAAATGTAAAAAGGAGCTTCGGGTGTTCCTTTACTTTGAATTATTTCTCTAAAGCCTTTGCCATTATAGCTTAAATGAAATCTTCCCAAACCTACTCCATAGTTAACAGCGCCAAAAACTTGCTCTTTAGGTCGCCAAGACTGATACCTGCCTGTTGAATCTGAGTTTGAGAAACCATCAAAAAAGTAACGGCCACCTGAAACTTGTATTAAATGCCTTCCCTTTTGAAAACCTAAATCTCCATCAATATTGTAGTTGCCAACAGTTTCGTAAAAACTGTTTAGTGAGCCTGTTATTTGCTTTTGTTGCCTGTTTTTGGTAATCAAATTAATTACACCTCCCAAAGCATTAGTGCCATAATTAACTGAAGATGGACCTTCAATAATTTCAATTTTTTCTACTTGGTTTAGGTTGATTTGGCTCAAATCAATATTTCCATTTAACCTACCAATAACTGGTACACCATTTACCATTATTTTAACATTCTCCCCTCCTACGCCTTGCATTTGAATTCCCGCCCCTAAAATATTGTCTTGAGATATTCTGATGTTTAAATCGTTTTGAAGCACATCGCTAAGGTTATTTGCGCCTTGTGCTTTTATGCGTTCAGCAGATATTACTTTAACTGTTTGGGCATGGTCTTCAATTTTTGTAGGCACAGCCGAAGAAGTAACAACAAACTCATCTAATTGTAGAGATAAAAATTCTAACTCAACCGATACTTGAGAACTGTTTACCGTATCAATAAATACTTTGTAACCAGGACAACTTACCACCAAAACAAAAGGAGGTTTTGCCGATAGAGTTGCCAAGCCTTGTTTGCCAGAAATAGAAGTTGAGATAACTTTGTTCTGCCCAATATTTTGAGCCACTACATAACCGCCTGAAATAGGCTTTTTAACCCCTTTGTCAGTAATGCTAACAACAGTTTGGGCCACTAAAACATTAGCAGCCCAAAGCAAAACAAACGTAAATATTGATTTTTTTTTCAAAAACTTATTTTATAAAAAGCTTTTGGGTTTCGATGGTTTTACCTTTGGTTTGAACTAAAAACAATCCTGAACCCAACTCTGTTGCTGATAAGTTAAGTTCGTTAAAATTTAGGTTGTTGTTTACATAAACCATTTTTCCGGTAACATCAAAAATTGAAAGTTGGGTAACTTCTTCATTTAATTGAAGTGTAAAATTTTCGGTAGCAGGATTTGGGTAAATTTTAATGCCGCTTTTGTTTTCTAATTCAGAGACATTTGAAGTAACCACCAATTGTTGCATAAACTTTAAGTTTCCGGTAGATGCGCCCTCCCAATCGGTAAACCACAAATGCCAAATATTGCCTTTTAAATCTTCTACGAAATAAGAAAGAGAATCCTGCAATTTCCATTGGAAAATGTCCATGTTAAAAGATTTCCAATCTGATCCAATAACATCAATATCTTCTGTAAATAAGGCTGTAGCTAAATCTGCATCTTCAACTGGCAAACCTTTTACTTCTGCCGATTTTACACCTCTATTCAAAACTACTCCTGTTAAAGGATAGTATGCATTTGGACCTGCTAATCCTTCGTATTTTGTAAATACCAAATCATAAGTTTGATTTGATGGCTCGTTATCCATCAATGTTTCTGTTGCAAGGTTTAAATAAACATAGTTTTTTGACCCGACACTTTTGTTAATGGTTTTGCTGTAATTGTTAGTATTGTCTAAATCGGCAACTTCAATTTGTATGGAATTTCCAATAGCTATTTGTTCTTTTATCCAAACTTTTTTATAGTCTCCAACCACCGTTTTTAAAACAAATAATGAGGTTCCTACAACATTGTGGGTAACACTATTGTATTTTCCCCAACCATAATCTGGATGACCAGAAGCATTGGCTTCAAAAGCACTAGGCTCAAAGGCAGATTGGTTGTCTCTGCACTGGTTCCAATTCGTTAAAGTACTTAATCCTGCTGTATCTAAATTATTCCAAGATGCAGTGTCGCCTCCTGTGTATTGGAAAAGCTCTGCGCCAAAACCACCATTTATTCTGATAGAAGCTGTTTGGGTAGAATAAGTTGCGATAGCAATATCCCAATTGTCGTTTCTCATGGAACCAACTTCGCCGTTTTCAAAACTATAAAACACTTTTTTGGTATATGAAGCATCTAAGGTTAAGGAAACTTCGGTTTGGGCAAGTGATGCAAATCCTATTAAAACAGATAATAATGATAATAATTTACGCATGATTAAATTTTTGGCAAATTTAGATTCAGAAAAAAGGTTTTACCGTAACGTAAATTGGTAATCTTACTACCTAATGTTAGGTATTAATTAATCGTTTTCGAGCAAGCCTTGAGAATAAGCGTAATTTATTAAATCGGCAGCACTATTACATGCAAGTTTTTTCAAAATATTTTTACGGTGGGTGTAAACAGTATGAGGACTAATAAATAGTTCCTCTCCTATTTCTTTGGCAGACCTTCCTTGGGTTACTTTCATGAAGATTTCCATTTCTCTTTCCGATAAGCTTTTGTGTAAACTATTCGATTTTTCTTCTTTTGGTCTATTCATGCTCATTTCAATAAGAACCTGAATAACTAGTTGAGAATAATACTTTCTTCCTTCCAATGCTGCATCAATGGCTTGATGGTAATCTGGTAATTGAGAATTTTGGGTAATAAAACCATTCAATTCTAATTTATGTAAATCATAAATTATTTGTGATTCTTGTTCGGTTATCAAAACAATATTGTGTTGCTCAAAAAAAGAAGTTTCTAAATTTTCAAAGCCACCAACTTGTTGATCTAAAAATAATATTGAAAACTCGTTTACTTTGGCTTGTATGTCAAATTCATTTATCGACAAAAAAGAATTTATGTTAACCAAACCCAAATGCTCTTCAATTATTTGTTTTAATCCTTTAAAAAAAAGGATTTTTGGGGAAATAATGGCTATTTTGGTATTGGTTTTCATTGAGTTTGCAAAAATGGCAATTGATGTTGTCTAAACATTTTATTTTCACAAAAAGTTTTAAGGAATTACCAAAACTTATCAAATCCTACAAAGAGTGTTAAGTATTGCTCAAGTAAATCTTAAAAGAACTGCTGATTTAGGTAGTTTCTTTGTTGGTAGAATTCTTACTCACAAAATATAATATGAAGAAGGACGATTTGTTTCTTGGAGAAGACCTAAAATATAGCTGCCAAATTTTTTAAAAGTAACTTTAAATGAAATCATTCACCACCACTTTAGATGTATTAAACTCGCCTATTTGGGGTTATCATTTGCCTATTCCACCTGAAATTGCAGAAGAATTCAAAATCAAAGGCATAAAAAGAGTTGTTTGTGAGGTAAATGGTAAGTTGAAAATTCATTCGGCAATTTTGTCTAGCAATGGTTATTATTATGTTTTAATCAATAAGCAAAATGTAAAGCAACTCGGTTTAGTAAAAGATGAACCCATTTTGGTTTCATTAACCGAAGAAACCTCCAAATATGGTATGCCCATGGCTGAAGAAATGCAGGAAGTATTTGCACAAGAGCCTGAAGCTTTAAGCTACTTCGATAAGCTGACTCCAGGCAAACAAAGAAATTTAATTCACTTGGTAAACAAAGTAAAAAATCAAAATAGCCGAATATCAAAAGCATTGGCCATTTCTCATCATTTAAAAGAGGTAAAAGGCGAATTAGATTTTAAAATGCTCAACCAAACTATTAAAGATTACAACCAATTGAACAAATAATGCGTCATAATAATTATGAGAAACACAATTACTATTTCACTACTCTTTTTCTTAATAAATTTTTCTTATGCACAATGCGATTCAATTAAGCTTTCACGCTTTTCAGTAGATGCTTTTTCCGACACTGCTATTGGGTTTGATGTTTCTTACAATGGCAATATTCAATACAATTACCCAAGCTACAGAGCAATAAATAATTTTGGAGATACCTTGGCTATATCGCAAGTAAACACCTTTATACTAACAAATGGTTACAGAGAAAAATTAACAATTGTTGATGGAGTTCAATTTCCAACAAATTTTAATGGAAAAATATTGGTGTATAGCAATTTTGAAGATTCATTGCAATGCATCATTGATGTTGATGAAAATCTTTGTCAATTTAGTGATTCTTGCAATTTGGTTGCAATTTCAATGGATAATTTTGGAGGAGCCATGGTAGATGGTGAATTTTATTTTAAAGTTTTAGATGAACAAAACAATAACCTACACTCTGGCTCATTTGTATTGAATAACACAAGCCAAACTAGTACAGATATTGTTTGTTTAAAAGCAGGAAAATACACTATTGAAATTGATTCTTCAGAATATTTGGGAGGCCAAGTTTTTATAAATACCAAAACACTTCCCGTCGAGTTTTACAACATCTCTAATCAGTATTTATATAAAAAAACTACTTTTAATTTACAGGTATTTCCATTATGCGAGACTGAATCAAACAGCATTGAAAATAAAAATTTGAAAGCATTAAATTTCTACCTTAACAATGGTTTTTTAATGGCAAATAAACAATATCACGTAGATAAAATTGATATTTATAGCCTAAACGGCCAACTAGTCTATACAAAGACATCACCTATATTTCCTATAACCTTAAACCAATTAAAGACCGGAGTTTACATTTTGAAAGAATTTAGCAACTTAAATCAATCAACACATAAAATTTTTATCCCATGAAACAACTAAAAAACACATTTCTTTTAGGTCTTATTATTTTTTTTACAAGCTGCGAAGGAGGCACAGATTATAGTTTTAACATTCAAAACAGTTCAGACCAAAGTATTCTTGTTAACTCTGTAATTTGGACAAATGATACAGTAACAAACACAGTACTTTCAGGAGAAACCAAAGAAATTGGTTTTAGATCTAAACTAGGCGGCACAGAAGACGAGGGTGAAATATCAGGCCTTGTTCAATATTTGTTTATAGAAACTACAAAAGGAAAAGATTGCAAAAAAGAATTGCTTCTGCATAGTAATTGGAAAGTGGAAACTGACCATGTAAGTAAAATTCCCTCCAACTTTAAACACACCTACACTATTACAGTTAATAATGAGGATTTTTAATGCATTATTCTTTCCATTTCTTCAACTTCAAAGTTGATATCGTCCTCCCCAACTTGATCGAAAGGATTTTCTAAATGTTCTTGCAAATTATCCAAGCTTACTAAAATTACACTGTATAAAGTTGCAATAATGTAGGCCAGGTTAGGATAAGAAAAATCATCATAAGTACTTGCAGAGTATGGTCCGTATAAAATTGGAAAAAAATATATAAATATTTTGCTATAAGCCCTCAAGGTAATTGGTGTTCTGTAAAAAAATATATTTCTTACAATTCCATAAGAAATCATCATTTTACTAACATACTGATGCATTCTAGAAATTTCGCCGGCACTAACACCCAAAGCCCTAAAATCTTCTAGGTTTTTCGCCAACTTAGAAAAAGCTGCATAAATTTTTATTTCAGGCTCTTTTGCTTCTTCAGGTTTTTTCATAAAGTTTTCGCTAATCAACCTAAAAACATCAATCAGCTCTTTCTTAATTTCTTCCTTTTTTTCAGGAGCGTTTGGAGAAGCCCAATCTCTTGCTGCCAAATAGTAAGACATGGCATGGGCCTTTAAATCGGCATAAAATTGTAATGCATGTTCCCTCCTCTTGTAAGCACTATCTATGCTAAAAACAATCGGGAAAACAATGGCAATACTTATTAAATAAAAAGGAAACTGAGCTTTAACTTGGTAACGAATACAAACGTATGAAGCAGCAACTGAAACAGCCGCCATAATTAACGTTTTGTAGTTAATGATGGAAAAAAAGCTTTTAAAAATTTTCATTAAAATAAAATTCTGCGAGAAATATACAATTTTGGATTAATTGTAAATTAGCAAGCTCTAAATTCTAATATTTGAGGTATCTCATTCTCCCTGTTTTTTTCCTGTTTTTCCTAAGTTGCAGTCTATCTGAAATTTTTACAAAAATTAAAGTTGAAGTACCCGAAAGTGGATATACCAAAATTGATTTGGTTTTAGAGGATTTGGTATTTATCAAAGCTAAAGTAAATGGCGTCGATGGCCTTTTTTTGTTTGACAATGGCTTTACCAACTGCGCTTTAAATACCGAATTTGCTGAAAAATGCAACTTAAAATTTACAGGTAAGCGAACCGTGAATGATGCTAATAACCAAAAAACAACTTTCAAAGATGGTGAAATTCAAGTATTAACCATTGGCGATTTTGTTTTCAAGAATCCTACTTTTCACGAAATAAACACCAAAAATTTTCTTCCTTGTTTTCCTTTTGATGGTGTAATTGGTGGCAATGTAATAAAGCAAGTAAATTGGAGGTTAAATTTTGAAAACAAAAAAATAGAAATCCAAGAACTACCCTTTGTTTCAGATGGAATTGTTTGGCCAATAACCACCAATAGCAATAACAGCAGTTTTGTCAAGTTCAATTGGAATGAAGAAGAAGTTGATGTTCATGTTGATTTTGGCAAACAAGGTGAAATATCATTCAACCTTGAACAGTTTAGAAATAACATCAAAGGTTATCCTGCAGATTTAGTAGTTGGCATAACATCACTTTCAGCTACCGGACTAGGAAAAGCAGACACAAACTACAATATACCTGGAGCTAAACTTAACTTCTCGGTTAACCAAAATAAAGTAATGCCTTTTGATGAAGTAAGTTTTGAAAAAGGATTAAAAAGAGAAGGTAGAATTGGTGTTGGGTATTTCAAAAAATACAACCAAGTGGTTCTCAATTCCATTAAAAATCAAATCGTTTTAAATGGATTTAACCCTACAACAGATGACGATTCTTTCAAATCTTATGGATTGGGAATTTATTTAATTGAAGGAGAATTTAAGCTCATTCAAATTCAACCAAACAACCCAAATTTTCAGCAATTAAATCTAATGGATAAAGTGGAAGAAATAAATAATAAGCCCACAAGAAGATTCAAAACCATTTGCGATTACAAAAACTTTGTAAAAGAAATTAAAGCTACCCAAGTACCTTTAATTGTAAAATTCGAAAATATACCTAACTATTTGGAGTTTAGGTTTCAACAGCCATATTTAGAACCCATAAAATAATGTCACAATTTTTAACCTACCAACAACTTGAAGAAAATTTAGATTACATCAAATCTTCACCAAAAAATAACGGAACTTTAAACCTGATAGTTCGTAGACCCAACGAAGATGAAAGAGAAGTTCTTTCAGAAGCAAAATTGACCTTTGCAGATGGTTTGCAAGGCGACAATTGGAAATACCGAAAAAGCAGACATACTCCAGATGGAAGTCCATTACCGAGCATGCAATTGAATTTGATGAACAAAAGGTGCATAGAAGTAATTGCACAATCAAAAGAAAAATGGCCTTTGGCAGGCGATCAACTTTTTGTTGATTTAGATTTAAGCGAAGACAACCTGCAACCTGGAGATCAATTACAAATTGGTTCTGCCATTATTCAAATAAGTAAAGAACCACACAACGGCTGTCACAAATTTGCTGCAAGATTCGGAACAGACTCAGTAAAATTTATTAATGATAAAAGAGGTAAACATTATCATTTGAGAGGTTTAAACGCCCAAGTAATAAAAGAGGGAACAATCAAAGAAAATGATACAATTGTGAAAATTGGAGATTAGAAGATTTTATCAGAATGAATAAAGTAACACACAACATTTACATTTCTTCCATGATATTAATTGTGGTTTTAGTTACTGGATACCTGAGTTATGTTGGTTTTTCGTTTTACCTTATATTGCTGCAACTTCTTTATTTATTGTTAGCGCAATTGCCTACTTTAAAAATAGAAAGCTCAAATTAACTTAATTGGATAATTCTGCCAAAATATTAATAGTTGGTGCCGGTCCGGCAGGTTTGGCTATGGCAGGAAGATTAACCAAAGCAGGTATTGATTTCGATATTATTGAAAAAGAAAATACTGTGGGCTTTATGTGGAGTCAACATTATGATAGGCTTCATTTACATACGGTAAAAAGTATGTCGGCTCTGGCCCATTATCCTTTCCCTGAGCATTACCCAACTTTTGTAAGCAAAAATGATTTGTTCAATTATTACCAAGATTATGCAAAGCATTTTAACATAAAACCAAGTTTTGGCGAATCTCTTGTTTCTGTTACAAAAAATGAAAAAGGTTGGCTTGTAAAAACCAATAAAAAAGCCATGGTTTACCAAAGTGTGGTTTTTGCTACAGGAATTAACAGAATTCCTAACTACCCTAAATTTCAAGGATTAGAAAACTTTGAAGGAACCAAAATTCATTCTAGAGAATATAAAAATCCAATGCCTTTTATAGGTAAAAAAACCATGGTTATTGGCATGGGAAACACAGGAGCAGAAATTGCTTTAGACTTAGCCCAAAATAAAGTAGAAACCTATGTTTCGGTAAGAAGCGAAGTAAATATTGTTCCGCTTACTTTAATGGGTAACCCAACCCAAGAAACAGCTCAAAAGTTAGCTAAACTACCTAATTCCATTGCTGATACAATATCTAATGTGGTGCAAAAAATTGCCATTGGTAATTTAGAAAAATATGGAATTAAAACACCAAAATTATCCCCATCGGCTCAACTTAGAGAAACCGGAAAAACACCTGTAATCGACCTTGGTACAGTTGCTCAAATAAAACAAGGAAAAATAAAAGTTTTTGGAGTTATTCAATCTATTGCATCAAACACTTTAAGATTTAATGACGGAACTATTGAAGGCTTTGATGCCCTAATTTTTGCTACAGGTTATAAATCTAAGCTAGAAGAGTTTGTTCCAAATATTACTTCATTTTTAGATGCTTATGGAAACCCAAAAAATGAAATTGGGCAAAATGAATTTGAAGGATTGTTCTTTTTAGGTTTTGATAATTTCAAACCAGGCGGAATTTTAGGAGCAATCAATGAGGGTTCCAAAGAAATATTATCAAAGATTAAGAGCAAAGTTTCAATAAATAAAACTTATGAATAATATATTAAATATAAATATTTGTATATTAAATAAGCACCATAGTTTTGCCGAAAAATTATGGATTTACATTTACTTGTTGACAACCTAACCAATCCTGCCCTCCTATTTTTCTTCTTAGGTTTATTGGCGGTTCAATTCAAAAGTGATTTAGAAATTCCTGGTACATCATCTAAGTTTATTTCCATTTACCTTTTGTTTAGTATAGGATTTAAAGGTGGACAAGAATTATCACATAGTGATTTAGATTTAGAAGTTTTTCTTTCCTTATTATTCGGGATCTTTTTAGCGGTTGCTGTGCCAATTTACACCTACTTTATTTTGAGAAGGAAACTCTCTGTTGAAAATGCTGGAGCTATTGCTGCCTCATATGGTTCAGTTAGTGCAGTTACATTTATTACAGCCATAAACTTTTTAGAAATAGAACAAATGGCCTTTGGAGGTCATATGGTGGCCGTAATGGCTTTGATGGAAGCTCCTTCAATTATTGTTGGGGTTTCGCTGATTTCAATTTTTTCAACAGAAAAGAAAACAAAGCTTCCTATGTCATCTGTGATTAAACATTCGGTTTTAAACGGAAGTGTAGTTTTAATTTTAGGTAGCTTGGTAATTGGATTTATAGCCAATGAGAAACAAGCTGCAGGAATAGCACCTTTTACAACTGACATTTTTAAAGGTTTTTTGGCAATATTTCTTTTAGACATGGGAATTGCAAGTGGTAAAAAGCTTCAAGCATTCTTTAAAAATGGTTGGTTTACAGTGTTTTTCGCCATAATTATTCCACTAATTAACGGGGTTTTGGTAGCCTATTTAAGCAGATTGGTTACAGCTAACGAATCAAACCAATTTCTGTTTTCAATATTGGGAGCTAGTGCTTCGTACATTGCCGTGCCGGCTGCAATGAGGTTGGTTGTGCCTAAAGCAAACCCAAGTTTGTATATCCCTATGGCTTTGGCTGTAACGTTTCCTGTAAATATTACCATTGGCATGCCCTTGTATCTTTATGTTATTCAAAATTTCTAAGTAATAAAGTTGAATTAAGGTGAATTATGAAAAGTCACCTTTTAGCATGACAATTGGCAACTTTTTTTTAGAGTATTTTTTTCAATTTCGGTAAAAATATCGCACATGAATGTAAAAGTAGCCGATTTGATGGTGAAGAATGTAGTAACCACTCAGCCACATAAAACAGTAGGACACGTAAAAGAAATGATGAACCACAACAAAATAAGTGCGGTTCCTGTAGTAAATTCAGAAAACATTCCAGTTGGAATTATTACCGCTTCTGACTTTCATAAAACAATAAAAGACACTTCGCCTGTTAGCAGCTTGTTACAAGAAAAAGTTTTCCAAGTTCCACAATACAACAATATTGATGTAGCGGCAAAAATTATGTTGAAACACAATATTCATCATGTATTGGTTACCCACGAAAAAGAATTGGTTGGAATAATTAGTTCTTTTGATTTACTGAAGTTGATTGATAACAATAAATTCAGCAAATCATAAAAATTCTTGGTATAACATGAAATCAAGTGTTTTTTGCCTAATAATCTTATTATTAGAGATTAAACCTAATGAAATGATTAATTTTCGGATTCCATTATTAATTGGAATTGAACTTATTTTATGAAATACATTTTCTTAACTATTGGAATAATTGCATTTGTTTCGGGCATTGTATTAATTAGCGTAAATCCCGATGAAGATTTTTTGACTATTTCTACAATGCAAGTAGTGTTTGGCGCTGTTTTTCTATTTCAATTTTACAGAATGGTGCAATTTGAAAACAAACAGAAAAAAAACAAAGATTAATCTCTAATCTTATCCAATAATTTATTGAGCGTTTGTGCCTCCTTTTCAGATAGGTTAGTTTCAGTGTAAATATTACTTTCTACCTCTTTAGAGGCTTCTTCAATAACCTTAACACCTTTTTCGGTAATTACAATATCTACTTGCCTCCTATTGTCTGAACAAATTTCTCTTCTTACCAAATCTTTTTGCCTAAGCTTTTCTACCAATCTTGAAGTATTGCTCATTTTATCAATCATCCTGTCGGTAATTAACTTTAAGGGTGATGCTTTAGGGTGTTGTCCTTTTAAAATGCGGAGTAAATTAAATTGTTGAATTGAAATTCCAAAAGGTTTTAAAGCTGTTGTTCTTTTGCTCTCTAACCAAGCAGAAGTAAATGCCAAGTTTATTTCTGCTTTCAAAAATTCATTTTTGAATTTTTGTTGTTTTATCTCATCCTCAATCCTCATAATTGTATTTGTAATTGTTGTTGGTACAAAATTACTACAAATTACAAGTATTTTTGTTTTATTATTTTGATATGATGTAAGGGGTGTCCTAATAATATAAATCCAATTGCTCTCACGCTTAAGTCTTTCCCATCGGCATTTCCAACAATTTGAAGTTGCTTATCGGTAAGGTTTGAAAACATTTGGATGGATGCTTTCCTAACAAAATAAAATTCATCCAATAACTCTTCTGGATTATAATTGGTGTAATTTACTTTAGAAATGTACAGATCTTGGTCATATCCTGGCAAAGGGGTTAAGTCTCCTCTAGAAAATCTTTTTGCTCTTGCATTAAAAATCCATTCTGTATCTACAATATGAGCTAACACTTGTTTTATGGTCCACTTTTTATCTCTGTAAGCATAATTCCAACTGTCATCTTCAATCTCCGAAAAAAATGCAATGTTTTCTTCAAGGTGCTCTTCCAACAAATCTGCAATGGGTTTGTCTTCTAACAAATCAATATAAGTTGAATAGTAAGGTGCAAATTCTTCTAATTCAGGTTTATACATCTACAATATTTTAAAATTTAATACGACTCTAAAAATATAATTTTGCAGCAATAAAACAACAAAAAAATGAAATTCGGTAGATTGATTGGTGGTGGCTTGGGATGGGCATTTGGTGGCCCGATTGGAGCGATATTGGGATTTGCTCTAGGATCTATGTTCGACAACATGAATTCAGGCGAATTTCAAGTTAACGATGGCACCTATCCAAGACAAACTTCTAGAACACGTCAGGCAGATTTTGGAGCAGCACTTTTGGTTTTATCTGCTGCTGTAATGAAGGCCAATGGTGTTATAAAAAAATCTGAGTTAGATTATGTAAAAAATTATTATGTAAGGCAATTTGGCGATGCAAAAGCCAAAGAATATATTCTCGCATTAAGAGAGATTTTAAAACAAGAAATACCAACCCGCCAAGTTTGCTTGCAAATAAGCAATTATATGCCTCACCCTATGAGACTTCAATTAATGCACTATTTGTTTGGCATAGCTAAAGCTGATGGCATAGTTGATTTTGATGAAATAAACGTCGTACAAACCATTGCCAATTACCTAAATATTTCTCAAAAAGATTTCGATTCAATTAAAGCAATGTTTCATAAGGCTACAAACAGTGGTTACAAAGTTTTAGAAATTGAAAAGTCCGCAACAGAAACAGAAATAAAGAAAGCTTACCGAAAAATGGCCATCAAATATCATCCTGATAAAGTTGCAGGTTTAGGAGAAGATATTCAAAATGCAGCCAAAGAAAAATTTCAAAAAGTTCAAGAAGCCTACGATTCTATTTGCAAAGAACGAGGAATAAAATAATTTTAATTAAACACTTGGTCATTTAAAATATATACTTACTTTTGACCGAACGTTTAATCAAAAATAATGGCCCCTCGCACAAGCGAACAATTTGAACGAATAAGAGAAGACCGAAAACAGAAATTAATTGATGCTGCCTTCCATGTATTTGCTGAAGAAACCTACCACAGCGCATCTGTAAGTAAAATTGCCAAAGAGGCGGGCGTTTCAAAAGGTTTATTGTACAACTATTTTGATACAAAAGAAGATTTACTCAGAGCAATAATGAGTAATTTAATGGCTGAGATATTACAATATTTCGATTTTTCAAATGATGCCCCTCTTACCGATGAATCTGTATCTGATTGGATAAAAAAATCATTATACATTGTTAAAGACGATGTAAAAAGATGGCGTTTTTACACAAGGTTATCAATGCAACCTGATGTTACTCCTTTTTTTATGGAAATGGCAACAGGCGAAATTCAAAAATTTATGGAAAGTTTTGTAGCCTATTTCTCTTCAAAAGGGGTTGAAGACCCTGTAACATACATGCGTTACTGCTCTGCTATTGTAGATGGAATTCAATTACACGTAATGCTAGACCCAGAAAATTTTCCTATAGAAAAAGTAGAATCAATTCTTATCAAACAAATCACAAACCCAATCATATGAAAAACCTAACCTTATTTATCATAGTTGTGTTTCAGTCTTTTTTTGCGATTTCTCAAGATTTAACTGCTGATGAAATCATCAAAAACTCTGAAGAAAAGTATCGGGGTAAATCTTCGAAAATTACCATGACAGTTACCATCGAAAGGCCAAAATGGTCAAGAGAAATGACTTTAACTTCATGGAACAAAGGCAACGACTATAGTATTTCGGTAATTACAGCTCCTGCTAAAGATGCAGGTTCGGTAATGCTAAAAAGAGAAAAAGAAATTTACAATTATGTTCCTTCTATAGAAAGGGTAATTAAGCTCCCTCCTAGCATGATGATGCAAAATTGGATGGGAACAGATTTAACCAATGACGATTTGGTAAGAGAAACCTCAATGGTAGAAGACTATTCGGCCAAATTAATGGGTGTTGAAAGTATTGAAAATCGCGAAGCTTATAAAATTGAACTAAACCCTAAACCTGAAGCTGCAGTGGTTTGGACAAAAGTTATTATTTGGATAGATAAAAAAGAGTTTCTGCAACTAAAAACCGAGTTTTATGATGAGGATGACTTTTTGGTAAACACTTTTATTGGAAAAGACATCAAAGAAATTGGAGGAAGAATTTTAACCTCAAAAATGGAGGTAATTCCTGCTGATAAACCCGGAAATAAAACCATCATGCAATACAATAATATTGAGTTTGATATTGATATTGAGGAATCATTTTTTAGCACCCAAAACATGAAAAAAATTAGATAACCAAGAACTAAAAACTACCTAACCATGATTCTAAAACTAGCTTGGCGAAACCTTTGGCGTAACAAACGAAGAAGCTTTATCACCATTGCTTCAATATTGTTTGCTGTGCTATTTGTGGTTTTCATGCGTGCATTTCAACTTGGCTCTTACGAAGCTATGACCAGAGGCGTTGTAAACATGTATACGGGTTATGCCCAAATTCACTTAAATGGATATTGGGACGACCAAACTTTAGACAATGTTATGCCCTACCGAGAGTCTTTCGAAGATTCACTTTTAAAAGTTGATGGCGTAAAATCTGTAATTCCAAGGTTAGAAGGATTTGCTCTTTCATCTTTCGTAGATAAAACCAAAGGAACCCTTGTTATTGGAGCAAACCCTGAAAAAGAAAAAGAAATTTTAAAAATTGAAGAATTACTTTTTGATGGCGAAGTAATTTCATCAGCAGATAACCAAATAATGATTTCTGAAGGCTTGGCTGATTATTACAAAATGTCGGTTAAAGATACTTTGGTTTTGTTGGGCCAAGGTTACCATGGAATGAGTGCTGCAGGAAAATATGCCGTCAAGGGAATAATAAAATTTCGAAATCCAACATTGAATCAGAATACAGTTATTATGTCGATTCCGCAAGCCCAGTGGTTTTTCTCCACAGGCAACCAGGTAACTAGTTTAATACTTGAGAAAGAAGAATTTACAAAGGTTGAAACCTTGGTTGCAGATGTTTCAAAAAAAATTGATTTAAACACATTTGAAGTGTTAGATTGGAAAACCATGCTCCCTGAATTAGTTCAATCAATTGAAGCTGATAATGTTGGTGGCGTAATTATGGCGTTTATTCTCTACATGATAATTTTCTTTGGAATATTCGGAACTATTTTGATGATGACTGCCGAAAGAAAGTATGAGTTTGGAATTCTTATTTCTATTGGCATGAAGAGAATTAAGCTCGGAATGGTTATTCTCTACGAAATTGTTTTTCTAGGAATTATAGGGGTTTTAAGTGGTTATTTACTTGTTTACCCGTTAATTATTTACTTCTACATAAATCCGGTTCGGTTTGAAGGTGAATTTGCCAAAACATTTGAAGATCTGGGTTTTGAACCAATAATTCCAACAAGTTTAGACCCAGCAATTCCCATAACACATGCTTTAATAATTTTAATTATTGCCCTTGTGTTGAGCATTTATCCAAACTTAAAAATTCAACATTTAAAACCAACTGAGGCTCGCCGCCTATAAACTTATTTACTATGATTTTAAAAATTTCATGGCGAAATATCTGGAGAAATAAACTTAGAAGCTTGGTGGTTATGACAGCCATATTTTTAGGGGTTTGGTCAGGAGTTTTTATTGATGCTCTTTCATTAGGCATGAATAACCAGCGTACCGAAAACTTCCTTTCTACATCTATAGGACATATTCAAATACATAATCCTAAATATCTAGAAGACAATAAAATATCATTTACAATTTCTAACTCAAATGAATTATTAGATTTTGGAAAAAACATAGATGGTTTTCACATCAGTAACCGAACAAAAATTGGTGGAATGGTAAGTTCTGCCAATGGTGCTTCAGCCGGAAATGTTGTGGGTATAATTCCAGAAAACGAGAAGGAAGTTTCTTCTATCTACGAAAGTATGGTTTATGGAAACTACTTTGAAGAATACAAGAAAAACGGAATTGTAATTGGCAGAAAATTAGCCGAAAAGCTAAAGGTAAAAGTCAATTCTAAAATCATCTTAACCTTTCAAGACCCAAATAACGAAATAATTGCTTCAGCATTTAGAATTCAAGGAATTTATAAAACTGCCAATTCTCGCTTTGATGAAATGAATGTATTTGTTCAGCAACAAGACTTAGCCAGAATAATGAATACCGAAATCCTTATCCACGAAAGTGGTATTTGGCTAGATAACAAAGAAAACGTAGACCAAGTAACTGAAAACCTGAAGGCTAACTTTCCAAAGTTAGAAGTTCGTTCGTGGAAGATTATTGCTCCAGATTTGAGCTATACAGATGAAATAATGATGCAGATGTTATACATTATTATGCTTATAATTTTAGCTGCATTAGCCTTTGGAATTATCAATACCATGTTGATGGCAATTTTAGAAAGAAGAAGAGAGTTAGGAATGTTAATGGCCGTAGGAATGAACAAAACAAAACTGTTTAGCATGGTTGTGATAGAAACCATTTTTTTAAGCCTAATTTCTGGTCCGCTTGGATTATTTGTAGCCTATTTAAGTGTAGAGTATTTTAAAGTAAATGGAATGGACTTTTCTTCTGTTGCTGCAGGACTTGAAGATGTTGGCTACTCTACCATTGTATATTTTGACATGGATCCAGAATTTTACTTTGGAACTTTGGTTATGGTAGTTACAACAGCCATCCTCTCCTCTATTTATCCTGCTTACAAAGCATTGCAACTAAACCCTGTTGAATCAATTCGTGGAATTTAATATAATAAAAATGAGCATCATAAAAACAAATAATTTAGAAAGGTTTTACACCGAAGGCGGATTAACTGTAAAGGCTTTAAATGGCGTTACTCTAAATATTGAAGAAGGTGAATTTACTGCTATTGTAGGTCCTTCGGGTTCTGGAAAAACTACTCTGCTCAATGTAATTGGAGGATTAGACTCTCCTACAAATGGCACAGTAGAAATAGCAGGAACTGAAATTACAAACATGAAAGACAACATGTTAATAGATTTCAGATTGAAAAATATTGGATTTGTATTTCAAGCCTATAACTTAATTCCGGTATTATCTGCACTTGAAAACACTGAGTTTATCATGCTGCTTCAAAAAGAACCAAAGGCCAAACGAGAAGAAAGAGCCAAGCAGCTGCTAAAAGAAGTTGGGCTCGAAAGCCAAATCAACAAAAAACCAAATGAAATGAGTGGTGGTCAACAGCAAAGAGTTGCTGTGGCAAGGGCTTTGGCATCTAAACCAAAATTTGTATTAGCTGATGAACCTACCGCCAATCTCGATTCAAAATCTACTGCCGATTTATTGGATATTATGCATGAGTTAAATCAAAAGGAAAAAACAACTTTTATTTTCTCAACCCACGACCAACGAGTAATTGACCGTGCAACCCGCGTTATTACACTAGAAGATGGCAAAATAATTTCTGACGAAACCAAAAAGTGAAACAACTAATTACCATATTTTTTCTACTTGCCGCAAATCTTGTTATTGGTCAAAAATCAGATTCAAGTTGGTTTAAAAACAATGTAAATATTAGACGTTATGTAAAAGATTTAAGAATTTTAAATTACAGCAAACCAACCAATTGGATTCAAGATAACTTTATCCACAACCGAATAAATATAAAAATTTACCCAACCCAAAAATTAACTGTTGGTGTTGAAATGAGAAACAGACTCTTTTATGGCGAATCGGTAAAACTTAATCCCCTCTACTCTTCAACTATAGATTACGACCCTGGCTTTTTTGATGTTTCGTGGCTGTGGTTCGATACAAAATCTGCTTTTCTTCATTCTACTATAGATAGAGCTTGGGTAGGCTGGGCAAACGAAAATTGGGATATTAAACTTGGAAGACAACGAATTAATTGGGGAATATCAACAGTTTGGAATCCAAATGATTTATTCAACACCTACAATTTTGTGGACTTTGATTACGAAGAACGCCCTGGAAGCGATGCCATTAGAATTCAACGTTATTTTAAAAACTACTCTTCGTTTGAAATAGCTGTAAAACCAGATACTGGAAAAGACAATTCAGTAATTGCAGGTTTATATAAATTCAACAAATGGAATTATGATTTTCAAGTTTTAGGAGGTATTTATCAATCAGATATTGCAATTGGTGGTGGTTTTGCCGGAAACCTAAAAACAGCTGGCTTGAAAGGCGAAGGAACTTATTTTCATCCTAAAAACAATTTATCAGGTAAAGGAGTTTTTAATGGCTCTTTAGGATTAGATTATTCGTTTCAAAAAGGTGTTTTTGTAGGAGGTGGATTTTTATATAACTCCTCAGGCATAAACAACT
>Ga0206131_10000059_pt1 | contig 140539 bp, 140 predicted proteins | sample Helgoland_Spring_FD_148636 | JGI IMG/M metagenome (GOLD analysis project Ga0206131, IMG submission 148636) | Pelagic subsurface seawater microbial communities from Kabeltonne, Helgoland, North Sea - Helgoland_Spring_Bloom_20160517_1 | ecosystem: Environmental > Aquatic > Marine > Epipelagic ...
GTTTTGTTGGTAAATAATATAATTTTGTTAGAAAAAATCTGTAAAAGGGAAAATATTTGTTGTGATATATTAGGTAATGTAAATGATAGTAAAAAAATTGTAGTTTATTTTAAAGATGAACTTTTAATTGATTTGCCTTTAAAAGAAATATTAGAACCTAATATACAAAAAACATACAATTTAACAAAATTTAAATATCCAGAAGATTATAACAATAATTTTAAAATTAATTCATCAATAAAAACATGTTTAGAAAAAGTTCTAGGAACTATTGATGTAGGATCAAAAAGATTTTTAGTAAATAAAGTTGATAGAAGTGTAGGTGGAAAAATAGTTCAACAACAATGTGTAGGACCTTTCCATACACCTATATCAAATTATTCATTAACAGCATTAGGATATTTTGATAATATGGGAATAGTAACATCTATAGGCGAAAGACCAATTTTAGGTTTGACTGATCCTATTTCACAAGCATCATTATCTATAGGTGAAATGATTACAAATATAATGGGAGTTTATATTGGTAGTATAGAAAAAATAAAATGTTCAGCAAATTGGATGTGGTCATTAAACGATAATGATGAAAAAGGAAAATTATTTGAAGTAGCAAATGAATTATGTAGTGGATTAAAAAAATTAGGTATAGGAATTGATGGTGGAAAAGATAGTTTATCTATGTCTATTAAACATAATAAAAATACTATAAAATCTCCTGGACAATTAGTTATAACTGGTTATGCTAGTGTTCCATTTATTAATAAAAGGGTCACTCCTGATTTTAAACAAATTGATAGCGCTATAATATTAATTAAATGTTCTAAACAAACACGTTTAGGAAGAAGTGTTTTTACACGTATTTGTTTAGATAATAATAATAAATTAGAATGTCCTAGATTAAGTAATTATGAAACATTATTAAATATGTTTTCCATTATACAACAACACATATTTAATAATAAATTATTAGCTTTACATGATATTAGTGATGGAGGTTTAATTACAACATTATGTGAAATGGCTATAAGTAGTAAAATTGGATTTAATTTAGTTACTGATAATAAAAATATATATAATTTTTTATTTAATGAAGAAATAGGAATAGTATGTGAAGTCGAACAAAAATATGTTAAATCATTATTAAATGATTTAAATAGTTATAATATTGATTCAAACATCATAGGTTATACAACATTACGACCAATTATTACTATTTTACAAAATTATGATATTGTAGAAGAGATTGATTTATTCACTATTTCTAAATACTGGGAATATCCATCATTACAATTAGAAAAATATCAATCTAATGTATTAGAAACAGATGTTTCTAAATTAATAAAACCAATATATTATTTACCAACTAATGTTAAAAATTTTTGTAATAAATACTACAATAAATTTATGTATAATTTTGAAAATTGTGAAAAATTTCAATTAAAAAAAAAACCAAAAATAAAAGTTATTATATTACGAGATGATGGAAGCAATGGAGATAAAGAAATGTGTGCTGTATTTAAATATATAGGATTTGATGTATTAAATATCAATATGAGTAGTATATTAAAAAATCCAAAGATATTAAGAAAAACTATTGGTATCGTTTATGTTGGTGGATTTAGTCATGGTGATGTTCTAGGTGCTGGTCATGGATGGTACTTAAGTATTAAAAATAATACAAAATTTAATGATGAATTAAATATATTTATGAATAAATATAATACATTTAGTTTAGGTGTATGTAATGGTTGTCAATTAATGGTAAAACAAAAAATATTTGGATCCAGATTGAAAATTGTAGAAAATGATTCTAAACGATTTGAATCTAGATTTTCAACAGTTAAAATTGTAAATTCAAATAATATTTTTTTTAAAAATATGGAAAATATGTCTTTTGGTATATGGGTTGCTCATGGACAAGGAAAATTTATTAATACTAAGAGTTTACATTATTCTGAAAAAGTTCTTAAATATACACATCAATATTCAAATAAAGATAAGTTAAAATATCCATACAATCCTAATGGATCGGAGGAAGATTTAGCTGGTATTTGTTTTAATAAAAGACATTTAGCTATGATGCCTCATCCAGAAAGATGTTTTATGAAATGGCAATTACCATATTTAGGTAAATATAATAATATATTAGAATCCCCTTGGTTAATGATGTTTAAAAATATATATAATTGGTGTTCTACCAATAATGATAGTTATAATTATTGGTAGAACAACCCCCATATTTATTTATTAAATAAATGATTTAAAATTATACGGAATAAGTTAATGATGTTATATTTATGAATATCATGGAGGAACTAAAAAATAATAATTTATGTTAAATTAAAAATCTGTTGTTTGTGTTATATTATATCTTAAATAATTAAGTGATTCTTCTATATCCTCATCATCATCTAGTGAAGATCCATCACCTTCAATATCTATATATTGACCTGGTTTTACATCATTATCGCTATACAAATTATTTTGTATTATTCTTGGTTCTTGTCTATAATGATAAAAATTATTTAAATGATCTTGATTAATATTTGGTTCATCTCTTATTGTATTTTTTGTATTATGACAATATAAAAATATCATAGCAATTATAGAAAATAAAAATATGACACAAGCAATAATTATAACTAAAATCTTATAAATATAATCTAATTTATTTAGTGATGTAATAGTTGTTGATGTTGTTGTTGATTCAGTACTATAAGATATATTTACTAATAAATATGATAATATTAAAAAAAAAATAGACTTCATTAAATAATAAGATTATTTTACCTTTAAATTTAGAGTATTTGATATAATTTAGTATGTTTATTAATATTAATATAAAGATTTTATTATAGTTTTAATTTAGACATTACTGGCATATGATCAGAATATAATCTATTTAATCTACCAGCTTTTCGAAATATTTCTGGAATAAATATAGTTTGTTGTTTTATATTATCATTAACTAATATATAATCACCAGTATCACTAAAATATTTATATTTATGTTTAGGTTTATGCCAACAACATGATTTTAATGTTTTTCTTGATTGTGATTTAGTTTTTTTATAAGACAGTTTTAAACTCATATTTCTATATTTAATTGTTAAAGGACTATTTTTATGAATTGTTGTATTACTATCATTAAAATCTCCCATCATTATTATTTTAGTATTTTCATTAATAAATTTATTTATTTTATTATTTTTTAATATATTAGTTTTTATTTTACTAAACGCCTTCTTATGATTATTATCCCATGGCATATGAACATTAATTACTATTATATATTCATTATTTTTTTTAAATATAAGTACTAAACAAGGGCGATCTTCTGATTTATTTAATAGATTAAATATAGTATTATAAATTAATGTTCCAAATACTTTTGGATTCCAAATTGTACTTACAGTTGATAAACCAATCGTTGCCCGTTTAAATTGTTTTAAATTAGGTTGAATTTTCATTATTTTAACTTCAATATCACTATTTACTTCTTGTAAACATACTAAATCTAATTTATCTAATTTTTTTAAATTTTTTAACGCATTTTGTACACATTGTATACCACCTTTTTTATATTGTTTTTGACATGCTTCTACGAAATTTGATTCACTTCCAGCTAAAATATTTACTTGTGTAGCCCAACTAGTATTATAAGTTAAACAATTAATAATCATTTTATAATATATTAAAATATTTAAATTCATATTTGTTAATTACTTTTTAGAAACCATTTACTAATTTATATTAAATTTATATTTGGAAAAAAATACTTGATTTTTGTATTAAATATAGGATATTATAATAAGTTATAAATAATTATAATCCTTCAGTTAATGTTTCTATTGTAAGTTCATTAGCTAATTTTCGTATATGTTCTAAAGCATCATTATCTTTATTTTTAAAAAATTTTTTAGTAGTTGCTTGATCTTTAGATATATCTGTATCATTAACAAAATCATAAATAACAAATTGTAAGAAAGATTCTATTTCAGCTGCCTTTTTTTTCATTATTTCTTCTTGAAGTGGTAAATTATTCTTTAATTTATTGTATATTCTTATACGATCTGCTTTTGTTAATTCTTTTTTAGTATTTTTTTTACTTTTAGAAACCATTTATACTATATTATTATATTATTATATTTTAATTTTATTAATTAATATTTAGGTAAATAATTCATTTAAACACATGGCTTTATAATAATTTATTATGGATAATAAAATAAAAGAAATCAAATTAGCAACTAAATATGTAAATAGATTATATAATCAATATATCTATAACAATATAAAACTATATAGCAATATTTTTATAACATATTTGGTATTAAGTATATTTAGTTATGAATTATTGCAATTCAATATAATATTATTTAATATATTTTATTGGTTTGGTCTAGGAATACTTTCTACTATAGGTTTAGGGTTTGGATTTCATACTGGTATTTTTTTCCTATTTCCATATATTATAAATTACTATGAAGATAATCCTAATTTAAATATTTATCATTCTGTATTATATTGTCTTCCACAAATTTTATTATGGGGAATAGGAAGTGCTTTAGGGGAACTTCCTCCATATTTATTAGCATTTAATTGTGATGATAAAAAAATAGAATTAATTAAAAATACAAAATTAAAAGCATTATTTAGTAATATTTATAATATTATTAAAAATATTATTAAAAATAATATAGATTGTTCTAACAAAAATATAATATTTTTAGGAATATTAATTATGGCTTCCTGGCCAAACCTAACATTTGATATGTGTGGAATGTTATGTGGATATTATAAATTAACAATGACAGAATTTTTAATCCCTACAATTTTAGGGAAAGGTTTTATAAAAGCGCCAATTCAATGTTTAATAGTATTATATTTTTATACAAATAATTTAGATTATAGTATAACAAATTATTTACCAGTAAATTTAAATATAATATTTAATATTTGTTTTATACTTTTATTATGTGTATTTATAGACAAATCTATTATTAAAATATCAAATTTAGAAACAAAATGTCAAATTATAAATAATAAATAATTTAATATATGCCTAATTTAATGAAATCTTGTTGTAATATTACAAATAAATCCAAAAAATGTAAAAGAAAAGATGGAAAAATATTTAAATTACCACGCAAATTTTCTAAAACTATATGTTTATCATCTAAAATAAAAGGATTTTCTATGAAAAGTTCGTGTGCTCCATTTAAATCTTGTAAAAAAAAATCACAATTTTTATATCATCCAGATAATCCAGATAAATCATATGATGTTTATATAGATAAAGATCCAAGTGATACTATTCCTATAAAATATACTACATTAACAGATGTTAAAAAAACTATTAAAAAATTAGAACAATTGTATAAATCTAATAAATATACTCATAAAAGAATATGGCAAGTTGGGATGATTTTATATGTTCGTTTAAAAGTGTTAAAGAATAAAAAAAAGGAACATTTTAAATTAGCTGAAAAATATTTTAAATTTTTAAAATCAAGAACTAAAGTAAAAACATTTAAAAAAAGAAGAGCTTTAAAATTTGTGATTAATTCAAAAAAAAAATATATTAAAAAACATATGAATAATGTTCCTAGAAATCAATTTAAAACAGATAGAAAATATTTATTAAATAAATGTGGATTACCTGATGTATCTGAAACGAGTCATTGTTTTAATGATGGAACACATCATACATGTTGTGAATTATCACAAGAAGCTAGAAAATATGCTGATGACTCAGGAAATCCTATAGGAAAATTAGCAGAAGATGTATTTAATAAACTTCCAGATAATCATCCTAAAAAAGAATATTATTTAAAAAATAATAGAAGACCATGGTGTACTTGTTTTGGTTCAAAAGTATGTGGTCACTATGCTGATAAATTTAACCAAAAAACTAAAATTAATTTTATAAGCACACCAAATAAACCTAAATACGCTACAAATATTTATGGATCGCAAGGATGCGAAGAATATGTTCGCAATCAATTTGATGTAGATTCACATGGAACACCTGGTATAAATTTAAGCAGTGATTCATGTTCTAAAAAAAATATAGATACTATGAATTTTACTAATTATTAAATTTGAAAAATTGATTTATTTATTTACTTGTTTTTAATATTAAAATGACTACTTCTATTAGTGGTAATTCTCTTTATGCTGTTATCAAACAAAATGATGTATATTCTATAAGTGCTTGTGGATTTGTGTGTTCATCTACACCTACTAAGTATATTTGTCAACTTTTAAAAGATACACATTTTAGTAATATTTGCTCAGATGATGAAGAACTAAATATAGAAATAATTGCTATTAAAAATATAGGAACAAATGACGCAAATAAATTGGCTATATTAGATTATTTAAATAACGATAAAACTTTGAAAAATGACACCATTAAAACTATATTTAAATTTTATAGTTCCCATATTAAAAATGATATTACGAATGAAATATTAGTTATTAAAAATTCTATGGATAAATCTCAAATAAAATCTATTATAAATCAAACTCTCGAATCTAATGAAGTAAATAATCTCTCTAATAATGTTATAGATGTTAAAATAAACTTTTTAATAAATAATTATAATAAACAATTATATATTAGCAATCCATCATTTATTGTAGACAAGAATAGTCTAAATTATTTGTTAGTATAACTATAATTATTTTTCAAATAATATACACCAATAAAGGTTTCGTATACTATTATCATACGGATAAATATATTAAATTAATTTAATATTATTTATCAAATAATTATAGTTATAAGATATTAATTAGCAACAATCTCATTTTTTATTTTTACAAAACATTCTATTTTTACAAAACATTCTATTTTTACAAAACATTTTTATATTATTAATAAATATTTTATTTAAAGATTTTATTAATTAAAATTATAACTATAATGGATTATATCAACAAAATATTAGAATATTCTAATATTTTTCATTCGTCTTATATAAATGAAAAAGAAATGTATTTAAAATGCGAACATACATTTGACTCAAAACTTATAAAGAATATTTCATATATAGACTATGAATATGTATGTTCAAAATGTAGATATTCTACAAAACATATTATCTAAAATATTTAAAGATTTTAGATGTGAGTAATATAATAACTATGAATCTTTCTTCTATTTTGTTATTACTTGCTGTAAATTCGTTTACTAATACCAATGCATATCCATTTAATAATTCGGAATGCGTTCAATGTATTGAAAGTGTTAATTACGTTCATTTACATAATAATAGCATTAAACATATGGCGAATGAATTTAATAGTTTTTGCGAGTATTATAATATTTCAGGATGTCGTAATCTAACAAATTATGGTTTTAGTTTAATTAATCAGAATTCAACAGATATTTGTGAAGAACTTGGTTTTTGCGATACTTTATCTATGGATAGTTTTGCGTTTGATTGTTCCCCTTACAATGTAACTATTTTGAGATACTATGATTTACTATTAGGTTATAAAGTTGATGTTCTAAATAATACACTTAATTATACTAAACTATGGTCTACTAAGATTGGAGAACCTTATACTATGATGTCTTTAATTAATTTAGATACACATTATAATAGAGTTAATTATAATAGTTATATTGGGTGTGAACTGTGTGATGGGACATACCATCATCCTAATTCTATTTTAAAAGTATTAACTGAAAATTATATTTATTATATGAATATTACTAGTGGTTATATTTATGATAAATTAGTAGTTCACAATCATAGACAAAATAATAATCCAATGATTTTTGATACTTATCAATATCCTAAAAGTGTTTTAGATCAAACATACAATGGTTCATTATATAATATTAATATTGAAGTAGGTACTACACCATCACAATGTAATTATACGTCTACTTCTTATCCTTCTACACCTACATTAGAAAATTGTATCTTTAATACTATTAATAGTATTAGTATGAATCATATGACTATTAATTTACCTAGTGTTCCTCCAAGATGTTCTACAGCACTAGAAATGTATTGTCCACATAATATTGGAAATCGTGAAAATTGTTTAAATTGTCTTGTTAAAAAAGAACAATTGCTTAAAACATGTTCTATTTTAAAAAAAGAAAATTGGTGCGATACATTTTAATTAAATTTTTATTATTTATTTTATATTATTATAATATAAAATGCCTGTTAAAAAATTTCGTTCAAAAAAAAATAAATTGTCTAAAAAAAGTTTAAGAAAATCTAGAAAATCAACAAGAGTTAAAAAATCAAGACATTTAAGAAAATTAATTAGAGTAAGTAATCATAAACGCTCTAAACAATTAAAACGACATATGAAAGGAGGATCACAAGAACCTTTATATAGACCGGTTTACGAACCAACTTTTGTAAAAAGAGATAACGGATTAGCCTCCCCAAACGATACTGGATATATAACGATTGCTAATCCTCAATCAGGAAATACAGATAGCGGAATTTTCATGAATACTGATCCCTATTACAACACTATAAATGAATCTCAAGTCGAATCTAAAGTCATACCTCCAACAAATGTTCCTCCTCCTGTTCCTAATACACTGCGCCCTAATCAAAAAACTCTATTTTCAAAAGACATGGAATTTTGGGCAGCCAATGCAAGCAAGCAACTCTCTCGTGAAAAACTTAATAACGCAATTCAGACTTTAGATAGAAAACTCGACATACAAAAAAATAATGTTAATCGAATGGAACGTAAATTGGAATCTACAAATAAATCTTTTAAAAATACAAAAAAACCATGTAGTGAACAAAAATTTGCTTTCAAACGAGGAAGAAGAAAGTGTGAAGAGAAAGAAAAATATAATAAAGCAAAAGCAGAACATGATAAATTAAAAAAAGAAACAAAATATTGGGAAAAACATATTAAAGATTTAAAAACCGCTATACCAGCTCCTAGAAAAAAACATCCGCCTCCACCTCCACCTCCACGTGTAAATTCACTTCCACTTCCATCTACAACTCTTCAGATTATTCCGCCTCCTCCAGGTTTTAGAAACAATTCAGACGGTGATTTACTTCCAAAAATACAGCGACATCCACCTCCACCTAGACCCCCACCGGAAACGTACCAGCAGCTGCACGATCATAATCATAAGCGGAAAAATCCAAACCGCAACGAATTCAGAGAGAAATTTAGTTCATTTGGTAGTCTAAATCCCATACAAACCCCAACCCCCAAACAACAAAAGGAAAATAACAATGCGAGGAAAGTGCTATCGAACAGAAGGCAGCAGCAGATAATTGACTCATGGAAAAATAATAACATTAACACTTAATTTTTATAATTTATTTATTTTTAATCATTTATAGATTTTACATCATTATTATTTAAATAATGTTTGAGTTGACTGATATTATAATTAAAACTAAAAAAATAGATTGGGTAAAAATGTATGGATACATACAAATTATTAAATTTGCCTACAATATACTATTTAATTCTAAATATTATATTAAAAAAATTCCATACGTTAAAAATAAAATTACACAAGAACGTTCTAAAATAGTTGAAAATCTACATACAGAATTTGATAAACAACTATATAATTTAAAAGCACATGATTTACCAAAAATAGGATTTAGTAGTGACGCTATTATTAATGAATTTAATAAAATGAGTGAATATGGTTCAATAAAATATAGAGATGGTCGTGTTTCTGGTGCCACATATTCAAATAATCTAAATTTAGATAAAATGTTATTTAAAATATTTCCATATTTTAATAAATCTAATCCACTTCATACGAATTTATATCCATGTATTAGAAAAATGGAACAAGAATGTATATCAATTATGATTAAATTATTTAATGGTAATAAAAATACTTGTGGAGTTTTTACTAGTGGTGGAACTGATAGTATATTAATGGCTTGTAAAACATATCGTGATTATGCCTTGAAAGAAAAAGGAATAACTTATCCAGAAATAATTGTGTCTTCTAGTGCTCATTGTGCGTTTAATAAAGCCTGTAAATATTTTAATATTAAATTAGTAATAATCCAAACCAATGAAAATGGATATTATGATATTTACACTCTGAAAAAAAAAATTAATAAAAATACTATATTAATAGTTGGATCAACACCTAGTTATAATTTAGGATTAATAGATCAATGTGATAAACTTAATTCTATAGCGCTAAAACATAAAATTCCATTACATTTAGATGCCTGTATAGGATCATTCCTAATAAATTTTACTGATTATAAATATGATTTTTCATTAGATGGTGTTACTAGTATTTCAGCAGATTTCCATAAATATGGTCAATCTCCTAAAGGGGCGTCATCAATATTATATAAAAATAAAGAATTAATGAAATATCAATATTTTATAGATGAGAAATGGAGTGGTGGTATTTATGCGTCTTCTACTTTTAGTGGTTCAAGATGTGGTAATATAGTGGCATTAACATGGGCTACATTAATGTATTTTGGAATAAATGGATACAAATTAAATTATAATCATATAATAAATCTTAGAACTTATTTTATAAATAAGATTGATAAAATAGATGATCTATATATATATGGTAATCCTCAATTAAGTATAATTGGTGTTAATTCAAATACTATAAATATAAATTTAATTGCTGATGAATTAAAAAATAAAAAATGGGAAGTAAATGTTATTCAGTATCCAACTGGATTTCATTTTTGTATAACATCATATCATACCAAAGAAGTACTAGATAATTTCTTTTATGATCTAAATAATATTATTAATGATGTAAAAGAAAAATCTAGAGGGAATATAAAATATAGTCCATGTATTTATGGAACTATGCAAAAAATAAATGATTCTGATTTAATGGAAGATATTATTACAGATTATTTACACGTAGTTAATGGAGCTTTGTAAGTCAATAATAGTATTTTGTATTATAGCTTTTATTTTTATTTTACGTGATAGAGATTCTCCATTTATTTCTTGTTTAATTTTTTTAAAATTTCTAATATACATTAATGTGCTAAAAAAAACAAGAGGTAATATATACATTATACCAAATATAAAATAATTATATCTTAATAGTTTATTATTAATATATGTAAATTGTATAATAAAAAACATAAACATATTATAGACTATTTTAAAAAGAATAAGTATTTTTAATGATTCTGTAAATCTATATTCATCTTCAATTATATATATATTATATAATTTATATATTATATTATTTCCAAACAAAATAGAAAATAATGAAATACATAGTAATATATTATTGGAAATAGAATCATCAGAAATAGAGTATTCATCTTTAGATTCTAAATAAAAATATATAGGCGGAAACAACTCAAAACCCAATATTAATCCATATTTTGTAATGTATGATAACATTATATATAAAAATTTACTATAATTACGAAAATATTGGAATTCATAGTTTTTACGACATATACCACATTTATTCATTCTAGGCGTCTCTTTATTATGATAACATTCTACACATATAATTGAATCATTACAATCACATAATTTATATAAAATAGGTTCATTTCCTCTACATAAAAAGCATTCTTTTTCCTCCATTATATATAGATTAAAAATATGTCTTTAAATATTATGTGTTTTTTTGAATTCTATTACTTTAGTTTTAAATAAATCTATTTCATTTTTAATACTATCTTTTTTATTATATTCATCTAATATTTCTAATGTTAATGGTTCTCGGTTAAACGGATTAGATTCATTTGTTAATAAATGTCTTGAAATAGTACCATAATCAATAATAATATTATTTGGAAGCATTACTGGATTTTCTATTAATGTATCCATAATAGGATCACATAAATCATCAGGTATTTCTATTTCTTTATTATTATCTATTTTATCATTAATTTTATCATTTAGAAAAATTAAATAACTATAATCAATCGATTTAATTTGGTTTTTTTTACTTAAAATATTACTTAATCTTTTAATGCTATTTTTAATATAACTATCATTTTCACTAATCAAAAGTGATACTATACTTTCATTTTTTCTAATATATATTAAATTTAATAATATAGATTTAATAGTAATTAATAAATCAATAGGTATAAATTTCAACTCGGATTTATTAATAACTTTATATTTCTTTTGGTGTATTGTTAGATTATTTATAATAAGTATAATTATATTATTTAGAGAATGTTTAATCTCATCACATAAAATTATATTAGAATAATATTTACTTGTTTTTATAATAAATAATGAAAATATATGTAAATAAATAGTATAATTATTAATTTTTTCTTTTGACTCATTTACAATATCATTATCTTCTTCTGATAATTCATCTAAATTTCCTTCTAAATTTATATTAGATTGCTCAACATTATTTATTTTATTAAGTAGTTCTAATATTTCATCAACAATATATTGAAAATTACTTAAATTTTCATATATTAATTCTTTAAAATATTTCATATTAATTTTAGAATTAAAATAATATCTAAAATCATCTACATTATATATTGTTAAATTAAATACATTTGTAAGAAGTGACATTGGATATATATTATTATATATTTGATCATTATTGAATGATTTTTTAAACGAGTTTGATAAAGTTAATAAACACAATGTAAGTTTACTAATATTTTTATCATAATTAACAAAATTATGAATAGCTATTGTTTTAGAATTATAATCCACTATTTCTAATAAATAATTATTAAATAAATATATATAATTTATTTTTATATTAGGATTATTTGTTATTTTTCCTAAATATATATTTTCTAATAGTTCAGTTACACTTTGTGTTAGTTCAATCTTATTATTTTTATAAAATATATACATATTCTCCAATATATCATTAAAACATTCTTGTTCTCGTTCTTGATCTAGTTCCTGATTTGATTGTTCTAAATAGTTATTATTTAACCAAAGAATAGTATTATCATAGAATTTAGATAACGATAAAATTATATTTTTATTTTTTATTATAGTATAAATAATATTAATATTTACTTCTAAATCAGTTTTTAGTTTCTTATATATAGTGTAAGAAATATAATCATTATCTTTATATAATTCTATTAGTTCTTTTACTTTTTGTAGCTCTGTTATTCTAGTTTTTTTTTCTTGATATATCTTTATTAATGTATATTCTAATATATTTTGAATTTGATAAAATGTAATACTTAAATAATTTATTTCTTTTTTAGATATTTTTTGTAATTTAGTTTCATTTATTCCATTAGACCATAAATCAATGAGCAATAAAACTAGATTTACTTGAAATATATATAATAAATGAGCTCCCTTTTCTAAATCTAAATCTATAAATATTTTAATATTTTTATTTTCTTTTAATTTGTGTATATGTTCGCTAAAATAATCTATTATTTTACATCGTGTGTCTTTATTTTTTAATAATTTTAAGAAAATATCAAATATATTATAATTAGATGATTTAGGTTTAGTTATAATGTCTTTATTAATAATTAGATTTAAACAATTTGTTAAATCTATTTTTGATAGTAATAAATTTAGTCTAGGTCTATTTAAAAATAATGTTACTAAATTATATTTATAATTATATATAATATCTTGTGATTGTAAATAGTTACTAAAATTATCAATAAAATATATGTATTCTTCTTCTTTTAAACAATAATCGCACATTTCTACAAATATATCATTTTTATTTTTTTTAATAATTTTATTTATAATAGTTTTATATACTTCATTTACTTCAACTAGATCACCATTAATATAATCATTAAAATAATTAATAAAAATGTCTGTATTTTTATATTCTTTAAAATTTAATATAAAATATGAAATATTAGATTCAATAACTCCATTTACTATAGATTCTTCATAAAAAGACATTTATAATGTATAAATAAAATGTTTTTAATATCAATTTTTTTATTTATTCCAACAATTAAATATTTTTTTATAACATCCAATAGAATTTTCTTTTTTATCTTCATTTTTTAAAAATTTAATACAATCAATAGCATAAAATCTTTTTTTTATATCTTTATGTGTCATATTATTAATTAAATCAATTGCTTTAGTATCATCAAATATATCCATGTTTTTATGTTTCATATAATTATTAATGTAATATAGTAATTGATTAAAAACAATACCCATAGAATAAACATCAGTTTTATAAATTAATTCTGGTTTAAAATTATTCCTATCAACGTAATGAATATATTTTTTTTTAGTAGTATCAAATAACCAATCATTCGTCTTATTATTTAAACACCATTCTGATTTATTTTTAGAATCATTATAATAAGGTGCGTAATCAACACTTCCACAAAATTTATTACGATATCTCTTAAATGGATATTTATCAGCAAATCCAAAATCAGCCAATTTAAATCTTTTTTCAAATGGAATTAAAATTTTGTTATTATATATAATATTTTCTGGTTTAATATCTAAGTGAATTATACCATTTAATTGTAAATATTCTAGTGTTTTACACATTTGGTCAAAAAAATTATATATATGTATATTTGTATCTATAATCCATATATTAGTTTTAAACTCAAATAAATGTGTTAATGTATCAAATAAATCAATATCTCCCATATTTTCTAAAAAATATCCTTTTAAATTTAATTCATTTTTTAAATTAGAATTGAATATTTTATTTACTCTATATTCATCGTATTTTTTAATACCATTTTTTAAAAAATCTATCAATAATTTATTAGAGATATTTATTAAATATTTTTCTTTAAATATTTTTACAACATAATCATTATTTTTATTTAAAAAATTAATATGTGTAATATCTCCCATATTCCCATTTGTTAATAGTGTAATTTTAAATAATGGTTTATTTGTATCTTCAATATCACCTCCATTATTTATATTAAATTGGCTATATTCATCTTTATTTAGCAAAATTGAAAAACTACCAAACCTCATATAATTAATAATATTATAATTTTTAAATAATATTTCATTATTTTTATTTAAAAATATCATAATAATAAAAATATATGAATTTATTATTTTTATTTACATTCTTACTTTCAATTAGCAACTCCTATTCACAATATATAGTTAATGATAATTTAACAGTTCACTACGATACATTATATTCTAATAATTATAGATTTAAACATGCTTTAAACGAAACATATATTATTGATAAAAATAATAATAATACATATGATTGTAAATATGATTGTGCTAACACTAATAATTGTTTAGGTATTTATGAAAATTATGATAATGAGTATTATTGTAATTTATTATCAAATATAGAAGGTAATAAAAAAGTAACAGAAAAAAGTAATAGTATTTTAAAAATTAATCATTGGATGTATTCATTCGAAAATCATTCAATTAGTGGATTTATTTGGGACACCTCTACATTTTCAAATGATAAACGTATATTAAATGTAACATTATATTTAGATATAAATCACAATGGATTTCTTGATGATGGAGAACCAAGTATAATAGGTAATAATAAGGATAGATTTATATTTAATAATATAACTGCTGGAACATATTTACTTAGACAAATAACACCTGATAATTGTGTTCAATTTTTCCCAGGATTAAATGGAAGTTTTATAATAGGTGATAATAATATTAAAGGTGATGGTTATATTGATAATATAATACGATATAAACATCATGGACATTCATATGGTGGATATATTAATAATTCAAATTATAAAATAAAAAATGATAATTTTAGTTTTATTTTAGGAAATGATAATACAACATTTATGTCTTTTTATCCTAATCATTCTATGGAAGCAATTTTTATTGATGAATCTATAATTAATAAAGATGGTTATGATTTAATTATAAATGTTTTAGAATCAAATAGTTCAACTATAGCTAATATTAGTGTAAGTCATGATGATCAAAATTTTAAATATTTAGGAGTATTAAATAGTTCAAATAGTGAAAATTTATATGATTTAGATGATATTAACTACAATAAACAAGTAAATTATATAAAATTTGATTTCATAGGTAATAATCAACCATTAAATATAATTAACATAGGAGCTTATAATAATAGTATTTATTTACCTCCATACGCATATAATATTAATGTTCCTAAAAAGGAATCAATAGTATTTATTAATGATTGTCATTATGAATTGGAGTGTTCTGTTTATTGTGGTTTTAATTTATTAAATGATAATGATTATAATTCATGTTCTTATGGATGTGACATTTTTGAAGAAACAAATTTGTGTAATTGTTCAAATAATTCTGTTTTAAATGAGGATTACAAATTTAATCATGATTTGTGTATCCATGGTTGTGAATATGGAATCCAAAAACATATATTCCCTAATTATACATTACTTACAAATTATAATGGACATAGTGAATCTATAATTAATATAAATAATACTTGTGACGTAAATTGTTTAGATAACTTATTAGATAGTTGTGATTCAATGAATGAATGTCATTCACTATCATATTCAGAAAATAATATAATAGGTAATTTATTTGATAATTATAAACACTCATATGAAAAAAATAGTTTTTTTATAGTTAAAAACAACTATTTTGATACTACTTCAACTACTACTACTACTAGCACACAAACTAGTACTGAAACTAGTACTGGAACTAGTACTGAAACTAGTACACAAACTAGTACACAAACTAGTACTGAAACTAGTACACAAAGTAGTACACAAACTAGTACTGGAACTAGTACTGGAACTAGTACTAGAACTAGTACTGGAACTAGTACTAGAACTAGTACTAGAACTAGTACACAAACTAGTACACAAACTAGTACACAAAGTAGTACACAAACTAGTACACAAAGTAGTAAACAAACTAGTACACAAACTAGTACACAAACTAGTACTGGAAATAGAACTGAAAATATAATTGTAAATGATATTACTAAAAAAAATAAAATAGATAAGACCTATAAAAATATTATAATTATAATTATTAGTATATGTTTATTATTAATTATAGTAATGCTTATAAAACTAATAAATAAATGTAATCAAGCAAAATTACCAACACAAAATTTACCACAACAAAATCATATTTCAATAAGTAATCCAGTTTATGAACCTAATTTTGAAAATCAAGATCAATCTCAAAATGAAAATCAAGATCAAAATCAAAATGAAAATAAAAACGAGGGACCATCTTTGTATAATGATGTAGATCCAGCATATGGTTATGACTCGGTAACATATGATGCTGTAAATGATGAATATTTAGAAATTATAAAAGATTAATTATAACTATGATTGTTTGTATTTTTAATAAGTATTATAAATTTTATTAGTTTTTAAATAAAATTGATTTCAATTTTATTTTTTTAAATAAAAATAAATTAAATTAAATTATGTTTAGTTATACAGAAATAAAGGACTTAGAAAAATCTTTTACAAATAAAGATTCTATTAATGTTATTAAAATAATTATATATATATTTACTATTTTAATTGTATCATATATAATTATTGACTCCATCTTGACTGATTAAAAGGCGCTACTTTTAATTTATTAACATCAATTAAATCTTTAAAACTTTTTGTCATTAGTTCTAAATCACTTGGTGGATTTTTTATAAATTTACTACTATTTGGTTCAGATGGTTTTTCACCATAACAGTTAGCGCCTATCTCAAAATATGGATTATGAAAATATCCACCATTTACGCCTGGAACTCCACACATTTTTTTTGTAGATGTTTTTTCTTGTAATTTTTTCCAATAATCTGTTTGTGTTGGATATAATACTAATTGATCTTGACTCCAACCATAATTACACCAATTAGAACCATTTTTATAAGATTTTATAACTTCTTTTAGTGTTGCTAGTCTAGAATTATATGCTTTACATGCTGCTTTAGCTTCATCATAATTATAAATATTATCTCTTAGATGAAATACTTCTCCCTTATTGGCAGATCCTATATTATCATCATAAATATAATCACCTAATCCTTGTTCTTCTAAAAAAGATACATTATTAGATCCATCTATTCCATCTGACCCATCTATTCCATATGACCCATCTATTCCATCTATTGAATTAATATTACTATTTTCTAAAGAATTATCTGTTTCAATATAATTAATTTTGGGTATATTAGATTTAAAAATAGAATTTGATAATACAAAATATGATATAATTATAAAAATAATAATAAATAATGAAATTACTAATACAAATATAGAACTATTATTTTTCATTTATAATATTATAAAATATTTAATTTCAATTTATCTTTTTATAAAATAAACAATACGCATGTTGAGTAATTATATCATCTTTATTAATTTTTGATACATTTGTATCATCAAACTTATACCATTGACTATTTTGTTTACAATATGAATAATAATGACCTGAATTTAATGAACCTATATGATTACAAATTCCAACTAAAGAAAATAATGAGTTTTTTTTGTCATAACCAACACAATATTTTGTTAAATCTAATTTATCTATTGGAAAATCAATTAAATTTACTATTTTTTTACCATTATTTGTAAAACGTTTTAAATGAATAATTAAAATTTTTGGAAATTTCCATATCATTAAACTTTTTTCAATATCATAATATTTATTATTTTTATCATACTTCCATTTATTTTCACCATCTAATATTTGTGATTTAGTAAATAAATCAAAACAATCATAAATATTACTATCATTTTCTACTTTTATAGGTAAACTAAAAGTACAAATAGGAGAATAAGTATATGAATTAATATCCTCATCTATAACTTTAATATGTGACACTAATTGACCATAAAATAATTCAATAATACTGGAATAATTATTTTTAAAATAATTTTTCCATTCTTTCATCGCATCATATGCCATTTTATCTAAATCATTTACAATTTTACCAGATATTGTTATATTTACTTTTCTTTTTAATTCTTCATGCATAGTATCTATAAAAAATACTAAAAATTCTTGAACATCGTTTTGTCTATTAAAATTAAACATGTATCCATGCTTATTAGATGTTACTATAATTCCTTTTAAAAAACTCAATGGTGTTATAATACAGTTTTCTTCATAAACACCATTTACTAAACGCACCCATTCTTTAGTTAATAATGAATCATTTTTAATGTCTTTATACATAGTTTTAGTCATAGGGATTGTTTTTAATAAACATTGGATTGAACTATTTAACCAACATGTATTACCAAAATTTTTAAAGCCACATAATCCTAAATTATCTGACATTTATTATTTATAATTAATAAGTATTTAAGAAAAAATCTTTAAATAAAAATAATACAATTATACTATATGAATACTCAAGATGAATTAAATCATTTATCAATGATAAATACTAATATTTCTAGAATTAATAGTAATATTTCTAACATTTATTCTACATTAAACATTTTAAGTAATTCAATGTTAATGAATCAACGACAAACATTAATAAATGAATTAAGAGAAACACCTAGATATCGCACAAACTTATTTAATCCGGTGGTTCCTACATTTACAACACCTTCTCCATTATATACACCACCTACTTCAACATCTAGTGTCAGGTATTCTTCTAGATATTTCCCTACAAATACAACATCACCACCACCCCCCAGACCAATACCAACTTCAACATCTACACCAACTTCAACTTCTACACCATCTACATCAACTGCATCAGCTACATCAAATTATAATAATTTAAGACAATCTAGAGAATCATTAAATTCTATTTTTTCATCATTATTTCGAAATGAATTACCTTCAAGATATGGAATCGGTAACATGGAAATATCTGTAATGGGACTAAATCCTCGCGAAGAAGAAGAAGAAAATATAGTTATTAGTCATCATAATATATTTAATAATACTAAAATTAAATTATATTCTTCAGAAGACAAAGAAGATGAAGAAGAAGGAGATGTGGAAGACATTCCTAAATGTTCAATATGTTTAGAAAATATAGAGAATAATCAAATTATACGAGAAATTACAAAATGTAAACATATATTTCATGTAGAATGTGCTGATAAATGGTTTGAGAATAATATTAAATGTCCAAATTGTAGACAAGATATTCGAAGTGAAATTGTCTAAATTTAGTTTAATTTATTTTATTTTATAATATTTTATAATATTATAAATGCGTTCAACAAAATCTAGAAAACTAATCAAAAATAGAAAAAGAAAAATATCTAAAGGTGGTAAACGAAAATTATCTAAAGGTGGTAAACGAAAATTATCTAAAAGAATTAGAGGTGGTTCACAACAAAACTATTCCAACTCTAAATTTTATAGATTAATGACTGCTCTAGATAATATAAATATAGAAAAGGCTACCAGAGCATATACATTTCTAAAGACTATAAATATAGACAAGGCTACCCGCTCATATAAATATTTAAAGGAGGCAGAACAGGTTATCAAACTCGCTAGCGACTTTGATAAGGAAATTACTTACAAAACTGGTGTTTCTCCTAACACGGGTTCATCCATAGTATATCCTGAATCGGATGCTAGATTGAAATTTGGCAATTTGTTGAATGAAAAAGAAGAACATATAAAAGAATTACTATCGAAGTTGTAAACGTTATATATCATTATATCCTCTTTAAAATTGAAAATATATTTAATTTAATATTAAAATTAATTAATAATTATGGACCCAAATAATGATACTAATCTTATGAAATATTTAGAAAAACGTATTAAATGTATAAATAAAGAGTATGAAATAGTTGCTAGAGAAGCTGATGGATGTGATAAATATGGAATTAAATATTGGGTTTTTTGTAAAAATGGTTATAGTTCTAGATCATGGGAAGTTCCAGGTAAAATTAGAGAAATTAAATTAGATATTTACGAATATATTTCTAAAAATGGATGTGAATTTAATGGTACAACTTATTACTATGACCATGATAAATTAAAATCATTGATTTTAACATTATAAATAAGTTATCTTATAGTATTATAATGAATACTTTAAGAGATTTACTTGAATTTTTTGAATCCCATTATTCAGAATTAAAATTTAAAAAAAATTTATTTAAACATATTCCATCAGAAACGACTGGTCTATTATTTGGATTTATATGTCCAGGCGCTATTAAAACTATAGATTATTTAGAAAAATACAAAAAACAAAGAAAAATTGTAGATTTAATTAAACGTGTGACTGATGCTTTATTTTTTTTAGAAATAATAGTTATTTATAAAGATTATATAAATAAATCAATACATGATAAAGTTAAAAAAAAAATTAAAACATACCATTGTAATATTTCTAAAGAATTTATAGATTCTATTACTTTTTTATTTAATTTACTTCCCAAATATATATCTAAAAATATCCCAGATAATTTTTATCATATTAGACATCACACTTTAATTTGTAGCAATGATAAAAAATTAGCATTAGAAAGAATCAAATTATTACAAAATATTTATAGTGAATCAGTTGAAGAGTTTACAACTCAATGTAATGGTCATAGAGATGGAGTATCAGGTTGTAGAAAATGTTGTAAAAAAAAAATCCCCAAAAAATATGATATGTGTGTTTCAAATTGTATGAATTATTAAACAGTCTTAGTTTGTAATCTTCTAGATCTTCTTAGTGTTTTTGTTTCTTCTATAACATCAGATGTTGATAAAAAACTATCGGATTTAGTTTTATCAATATTAATATCATCACAAATAATTGGATCCATATCATTATTAGTATTTATAGTTTCTTTAACTTCTTCATTTAACATGGGAATATCGGAATTACTAGGTAACACATTATCATCTATAATATCATAATCACTCATTATTGATTCTGTATCAGTTTGTGATGATTTATCATTAGTTGTTTGTTCAGTGTTAACTATTTCATTTTCATCAATAGGATAACCTGGATATTTTTCTTTATATTCTTTTAATGTTTTTTCTTTTATAGTTTTTTGAAGATATGTCATAACCATCATATATTTCATACTAAATTTGGGATTTTCAACAAAATATTTAGCTTCTTCTAAAAATCTTTTATTATAATATTGTTTATATGTTATCGTTGGTTTTTCTGGTAATTGGTTTTTTTTCTTTTGTAATTCAGAAAAATTTTTAACCATTTCTGGGGTCATAGTAAAAAACATTATATAATAATTATTATATAAAAATTCTTTAAGTAAAAAAAATTTGATTTGATTTGAATTTTATTTTTTAATAAATAAAATAATTCAATGCCTCCTAAATTTAGGATTAACTATAGTGAATCTAATGAAATTGTATACGATAAATTTTTTACTAAAGAAACAAAAGGGTTTCGTACAAAAAATAGTAGTTATTTTAAAACTATTGTTTCGTTCATTAATAATATAGTTGAATGTGCTAATTTTAAACTTACAAAAAAAGGTATACAAATTAGTTCATTAGATAAAGCACACGTAGCATTAATAGATTGTTTTATTCCATGTGATTTTTTTAAAAATTATAATTTTAATGATGATGAAGAAAATGAAAATAGTGAAATTGTACTTGGAGTAAATGTAGGAATTCTAATGAAAATTTTAAATCATTTAAATAATAATGACGATTTGATTTTTAATTACAAAGGTGATACTTTAGATATTAGTTTTATTAATCCTAAATATCAAAAACATTATAATATTAAACTTATGGATATTGATAGTGACGAATTATCCATAGTTGATTGTGATACAACCACAGATATTAATATTGAATCTAAATATTTTAATGAGATTATACGTGACCTATGTGATATAGGTGATGTAGTAAAATTTAATGTTTATAAAAAACGGATAGATGATGAAAATCAAAATATTGAATTGGAATGTTTTGGTGATATGACTTCATTGGGTATGATTTTATCTAATGAAGATTTAACACTACAAAATCTACAAGATATTAGTTTAGAATTTAGTCTAAAAAATTTAGAAACATTTTCTAAAGGTTATAATTTAAATAAATATATGAATATTGAAATTGATAATAATTATCCAATAAAATTATCGTATCAAATTATGGATACCGGATATATTAATTATTACTTGGCACCTAGAATTGAAGATTAATAAGCTTTTAGAAAAACTTGGATAAAAATACTTTTATGAAAAAGTAAAATCAAAAACACTATTGTTTATTTTCAACGTAATTAAATTATTTTCTATTATAATAGTATAAAATGACTAATAGAAGAGTGAGTAGAATGAGTCGCAGGAGATTTAGTCGTAAATGTATAAATAAATCTGTTCGTTCTAAACGCCGAACTAAACGTACTAGACTTTGTATGAAAGGTGGCAGACGACGCCCAAAATGGAAATGTCATGAGTGTACAGACAGCATCGGTATCGGAGATACATTTGTTAAATTAAGTACTACTGGAAAAAATGATACAAAAGTAGCAGGTGCATTATGTAATGAATGTTCTAAAAAAACAAAGTACAGCACGCACACAAAAGACTGGGGGTCAATGCCACAACAACGGAAAGAACGTCATAAATATCCAAAATATATTGGAAAGTGTAAGTATTGTAAAAAAAAAAATATATATACTGGGTTAAATGGAAAATATAATGCATACAAGAAACTAATAATTTGCGATGAATGTAGAGCAAAGAAAGTGGTAGAAGTTACAGGATATCGGATAGTGCCATATAGCGATCCCAAAATGAGTCAGTTTAAAACTATAACTTTATCAAAATAATTATTTTAAATTGAGTTATTTAATTATAAAATGTATAGAATATCACAAGTTAGATTTATTACAATTTCTAAATGTTTAACTGAACATTTTCCATTACCAAAACCAACATAAGTCTAAGAGAATTTTCATTTATTTCTTTTTGAATTTTTTTAAAATTACTAATATATTAATAATGGTATTTTTAACTTATTCTTTAATTCAAATTTATTAATTCTGTAACTTATAGAAGTAATTTATCTTGTGATAGAATAGAAGTTCTTGGGTCAATACCAAAGTTCCGTCTAAGTTCATCAATTTTACCATCTATTATATTCCTTTCAACCATCAACTTTGTAATTTCATCTTCTTTTGATCGTTCAACTTGTTGTTGTGCTTCTCTAGATAGTCTTTCAAGTTCCACATCAGATTGATTATTAACCAATTGAATTATTATATCAACTGTTTCAATTTCGTCAAACGTAGCATTAACCTTGTGGGTTTTAATATTACTACTATATCCATCTGCCGCAAAATTACTTCCACCACTATATGAAGTCGAACCACCTTTAGAAGTCCCACCACTTTTAGAAGTCCCACCACTTTTAGATTTAGGGGTGTCACAACTACGCCCACGAATATATTCATCCGGCTCTTTAATTAGTGTTTTTTTACACACTGAAAGTGTAATATATAGAATGTTAGATTTTTCATTATGAGATGCTTCAAGTTTATGTTCTTTTTCAATTTCTGATGGTTTCGCATAAAAGAACCTTTGACCTGATACACCTGTCTTGTAACTATTTATAATAAGAAGAGTGTCTCTAATTGGTGTATAAAAATTACTTTTTCCGTGTTGATTTGTAAAGAAAACTACACGACCATCTCCAAAGTGTGCCTTTTTAATTTTGAAATATATGTTTTTCATTTTATTGTATTTTCCATTTCTATCTCCACGAATAACACATTCCCAATATGTCATGGACGGAACAGCATATATCCCAACACCTCCTAACAATGCAGTTTTTCCTTTTTCTGTCGGAATAGTCATCAATGGTTTCCAATTAGCACTATCTTTTTCAATAGCATTAATAGTTATACGCATACCTTGTTTATGAATACATCGTCTATCAATACCAAACCTATTACGACAAATATCAGTGTGTGGTGTATCACATATAAGTGATTTGATTATATTAGGATATTCTTCATGTGTAATTTCGAATACTTCATCTTTTGTGAAATTTCTTATACCACACGATACACAAAAACTCAAATGGGATGGATTAATTCTAATTCCATTCATAATATATCCATACCATTTTGAATGTGGCGAATGTTTGTTTATACCTATACAAAATAATGGAATACCATCTATATCAGTTCTATTAACTGTATAATCTTTTGATTCAAATTCTGATCCAAAATGTGATTGTGTAGAAGTCATAGTTCTTGGTGTATTTATAATTACAATAATAAATTTAATATTCAATTTTATATTAACTGTGACTTAAATAACTATAGTAGTGAATACCTTTAGACAACATAACTTATTCTTAGGACTACCTTATAGAATAATATTCTTTATATCTATAATATAAGTAAATAATGAAAAATATATATTAAAGTTATAATACTAGAATTATACACTACACAATGTTTACAAAATTTTTAATATCCATTTTTCTATTTAATTTCAATAATTTTATTAATGCTAAACCAAATAAACAAAATAAACCAAATAAACAAACTAAATTATGCTGTTTAGACCATAAAAATAAACCAAATAGTCCATATGAAATAGCAAATTACGATTGTTCTATATTAACTTCTTTAGGTAATGATAGATGTAATCAAGTATATGGTGGTAATGTATGTACATGGACGTCTGGCAATGGATGTGATAGTAAAAAATGTAATAGATTATCTAAATACGAATTACATTATGGAAAATATATTAATGTAGGATATTGTTCTGGAATATGTAAGACTAATACTGATAATTGTAATCCATTAAGTTATTCAAATATACAAGTCGGTGAAAATTCAGTTAAAATTATTAAAGAATGTGAATGTGACTCATGTGGTACAACACCAGTTCATACAAATGTAAATATTGCTTTAAATAAATGTAAAGGTGATTGTAATAATAATCAAAAAGATAATATTTGTTCTGCTGGAATAAATGATAATTTTAGTTCTAGTAATGGACTAGAACCATCACAACCATCAAATGCAATGATTTCAGGTATTCTTTCGGGATGTTCGGCTGGTATACAAAGTGGATTTGATATTTTTGTCGATAATAGATGTTTTGGACATACATTTACTAAATGTTTTAGTCAAGGAGAATGTCCATTAAAATCAGCAAATTTAAAAATGTGTATGCGAGCTGCCAATGTTTTTTTAACAAATACTGATAGTTTAGTATTAGGGGTTAATGGTGGAGGATTATGGGGTATTAGTCTTCCCAATCTTAATGGTGGAACATGGAATCAAAATGAACAATTATGTGTAGATTTAAATTTAGGAAATTTACCTAGCACTGGCGCTAATATATTATTAGATATTCAAATGTCTGGACATTTAGATGTAATGGTTCAAGATGATACCGCAGTAGATTTTTTAGAATTATCTATTCAATACGATAAATGTCAAAAATGTATTCCATCATTAAGTTCAATGAGTCATTTATATAGTAATGGTAAAACTACAGATTATTTAAGTACCGATGATTGTGATTGTGTAAATTTAGAAGAATGTAAAAGATATGACCATTTTATAACTTATTATGAAGGAACTATGTATGAAAATACACTTAATATAGGACAATGTTTAGGACAATGTTCTAATTATTTACGATGTAATTCAATTTATGGAAAAAAAATGATTAAATCTCCTGAAGGATCAAGAACTATTCAAGTAATAGATAAATGTTTATGTGGAAAATTACCATGGAATCCAAATGGTTTATATTTAAACAAAAATTAACAATTTAATAAATTATAAATAAAAAATCTATTTAATATCTTCAATAACATTTCTAAAAGTTGTTATAAATAAATCACATTCATCATTATTTATATTTAAAGGTGGTAATAATCTAATATATTGACTATTATTTCCACAAGTTAATATTAAAATATTATTTTCCTTCATTTTTTTTACTATTTTTTGAATATAATTTGGTTCTTTGGAACCGAATAATTCTATACCTATCATTAAACCATGTTGTCTTACTGCTTTTATACCTGGTATATCTATTAAATACTTTTTTAACATTTCCCCCTTTATCATTACATTATTTAAAATGTTTTCTGTTTTAAAAATATCTATTGTAGAACTAGACGCAACACAACTTATAGCGTTTCCTCCATATGTTCCACCTAAAAAATTTATTCCAATATTATCCATTATTTTATCATTTGTAACTAATCCAGCAAGTGGAAATCCACTAGCAATTCCTTTACCAAATGTCATTATATCAGGCTCAACACCTTTTTGTTCTATATTCCAATATGTTCCAGTTCTTCCAAATCCACATTGAACTTCATCAGCTATTGTCATAATCTTATATTTATAACAAATATCATGAATATCTTTTAAAAAATCTGAGTCAAGTGAATAAATACCACCTTCACCTTGTACTGGTTCATATATAACACACGCTACTTCTTCTGGACTTGTTTGATACTTTAAAATATTTTCAAAACTAGATATATTATTAATATCACTATAATAAACTCCAGGTAACATAGGATTTATATTTTTTTTACATGTCAGATTTGAGGTTGTTACTGATAAAGCTCCATATGTTCTTCCATGAAATCCTTTATTCATAGTAATTATATTTTGCTTTTTGGTATATGCTCTTGCTATTTTTATAGCGTTATCTGTTGCTTCAGACCCTGAATTAACATAAAAAAATGAATTTAAATAATTATATGGCATAATATCCAATAATTTACCAGTTAATTCATTAGATGCTTCATGTATATTAAATAATTGTTGAGGCATATGAACATATTTTTCTAGTTGCGATTTAACATTTTTAATAATATATGGATGATTATGTCCAGTTGATAAAGCTCCTATACCAGAAGTAAAATCTAAATATTTTTTATTATCATTTGTATATAACCATGAACCTAAAGCATATTTAGGATAAATAGAAGGATGAAGAATTTTAATAGCGTTTGATATATTTTTTGAAAAATTCATAATATATTTATTTATTTTTTTTTTACTTTTTCAAACTTTAATTATTTTAATTATTTTTCATTTTTATTTTTTTTTATTTTTCAAACTTTTTTTTTTGGGTTCCCCCCCCCCCCAAAAAAAAGTGCCTTTGGGTCTTTTTTGTTTTTTTATAAATTATAAGGTTTTTATATAATTATTTTAAGTTTAAGATCATAAATATAATAAAATATATATTATAAAAAAGAATAATTTGTATAAAAAAAGAATACTTTTTGTAAAAGAAATATGGTCTTAAAAATTAAAAAAACCTAGAAAACCTAGAAAAAACCTAAAAAAAACATAGAAAAACCTAGAAAAAACCTAGAAAAACCTAGAAATACCTAGAAAAACATATTAAAGAAAAATAATTTATATTATTATATATATAATGGGTGTGTATAATTGTGAGTGTTGTAAATTCTCTTCTAAATTTAAAGGTGATTATAAAAGACACCTTAAAACTAAGAAACATATAGTTAATGAAGACAATTCTCTTATATCTATGGTGGAGACCCAAAAAGACCCAATAAAGACCCAAAAAGACCCACAAAAGACCCAAAAAGACCCACAAAAGACCCAGCAAAATACAGAAAATACAGAAAATACAGATAAATACTATTGTGAATTTTGCTTTGATTTGTTTACTACATTTGCTCATAAACGTCGTCATGAAATACATAGATGTAAGCATAATACAAATATTAATAAATTGTTACATGAGAAAAATAAACAAATTAAAAAGTTGGAAAAAACGGTTGATAAGTTAATTGATAAAGCTGGAAATACAACTATTAATCATATTCAAAGCACCCATCAAAATAATCAACAAAATATTAAATTGAATAATTATGGGAGTGAAGATCTTAGTCATATAACTGATTTCTTTAAAACTAATTTATTAGGATTACCTCATGGCATGATTCCTAAAATGATAGAAGCAGTACATTTTAATAGTGACAAACCAGAAAATAAAAATATTTTATTGCCAAATAAAAAGGATAATAAAGTGAAAGTATTTAGTGGTGATAAATGGGTTTACAAAGATAAAAGTGATACATTAAATGATCTGATTGATGGTAAATATTTTATTATGGATACTCACTATGAAAGTGTATGTAATACTGATGATAAAAATTTTAATTTGTATAAACGTTTTCAAGAATTATTTGATGAACGCAACCAAATATTGCTAGAAGCCCAAAAGAAAGAATGCGAATTGTTGTTGCTAAATAATCGCTAAGTTTTCTTAGAAAGAAAACTTGTAGAAATCTGAAAGTTATATTAAAACTATTTAAATAATGATGAAACTTTTTCTTTCAGTTTATCAAATTCTTTATTTTTAGTATCTATTAAAGTTTTGGACTTAGAAATCTCTGTTTGAAGTGTTTTAATCTGTTCTTTTTTGTCTTCTAATTGTTTTAAAAGAATTTCCTGATATTGATCATTAATTGGTTGTTTTGATGTTTTAATACTTTTAATTATCTCTTCCATTGAAGATTTTGTAATAATATGTTGTTCCTTTTCATTTTCAATAATTTTTTCTAACTCTTTAATCTTAGAATCATATTCTATTTTGTAAAAATCATTTAGTATAGATTTAATATCACTACAAAACTATAGCACTTAATACATATTTATACATGTAATGCAAAATTGAAAACATTTTTGTTAAGAGATATTATGTAATCTTCCCAAAGATAGACTATGTCTGAAACTAATACACCATCTTTAGAACAAATTCCAGTTATTATTGAACCAGTCGAGAAAGGTGTTGGAACAACAGAAGTAGAAGAGGATGAACCGGTAAATCACGTAGTATGTGAAGAACACGTTATAGAACCATTTATTCAAGATAAAACTAAATTTTTAAAAGGACAAAATGCGAGAACTAAATGGGCAAAACCATTACAGGTAGAAAAATCTATACATATCGAAACATTTAATGAAGCATGTGGTAATAAATTTGATATTAGATGTAATATCGAACTTGATTATAGTTGTAAAAGACAATCTACATTAAAAGTATCTTATAATGATAAAAAAATATGGGATGCTAAAAAAGAACACATTTATATTATTACACGTAATGGAATTATTATAAAAATCGGTGGGACACGAGATGGTATGAAAGGTAGATGGAGTTCATATGGTTGTGGATATTATGTACCTGAAAGAAATAAAAAATGCGGAACCGCATATTCTGGTAAAATGTCTGTAACTAATGCTTATTTATATCATACAATTGAGAATGATCTATTGAAAAATAGTTCAAATTGGGAATTTTATAGTTGGGAACTACCTATTACTAAACTCCCGGTAGAAATACTTGGAAAAAGTGTCGAAGTTATAGCTCAAACATTTCATGCGTATGAATCTATATGTATTCAAAAATTTAAATCCATAACTGGAATAATACCTTTATTATGCAATAATAGTGATCCTAGTTATAAAACTTAAATACCTTCAATAAACTTAATCTCTTCTTGACTAATATTAAAACTTTTATAAATATTATTTTCATCTGTAGGTATAGTCATTCTGTTTAGTATTCTTATACAATTAAAATTACCCCATCTACAAATATTATTAATAAATTTATATAATGGATGTTCTAATATTTTTTTATATTTTATAGCTGTTTCTTCGTTAGGTGTTCTAATGAATGCAATAGATTGAGTCATACCACAATTATCTACAAATAAATTCCACGCTCCAGTGGTACTTAAAAATACTTTATAACCATCTTGATATTTATGTGGTCGTTTACTATAAACAGTTTGTTTATCTGTATGTATTAGTCTATATTTATATTCTTTGGTTTCTTCCTTATTTATCAAATGTTTCTTTGTATATTTATGTAAATCGCTTGTAGTTTCAATTCCAAATTTGTTAGATCCTGAAAGAACTTTATTTAGTATAGATTGAACCAGATTATTATAACATAGAGGAATAAAATCCCTTTCCTGTGATTTCACAATACTATTATATATTTTTTTATTGTATAAACAACTTACATTAAAATCTTTATAAAATGGTTTTTTTTCTAAAATAAAGTATGTAAAACTCGAACCAACTTTTGGAAAATATTTTTTAGATGAACCTATATCTAAATGATGAAACTGATATTTAGTTAATAATTTAATAACTGTATTTCTATCAGCAAGCGACATCCAGTTATTAGGAACAATATATACAATAAATCCACCATCATTACAAATATCTAAACTTTTTTCAATAAAATCTCTTACTAATGTATGATTTTTAGAAGCTCTTTTCATAACAATATTACCATCTTTATCTTTTGTTTGACAAAATTTAGCATATGGTGGATTTACTACTTGTAAATCATATTTAACATTTTCAGGATATTTCAAAAAATCTATTTGGGTTATATTTAATTTATATTTATATCCTAAAAATATGTGATTTAATAAAAATATTCTGTCTTTATTAATTTCATTAAACGTAATTATTTTTTCTAAAATATCTTTTGTAGAAAATTTAGATTTTAGTATAGAATATAATATAATTACAAAATTACCATAACCAGAACACGGATCTAATATTTTAATATTTGGTCTATTCCAAAATGTATTAGGTATTTTAGATATCATTTCAGAACAACAATCTAATGGTGTAGGTTCATCATTAGAAGTTTTAAAAAGTGTTTTATTTTTATTTAAATTATTATTAATATATTCTGCTAATACATTAAAATCTGTTTCTATAGTGGGTATTATATTAACTTTAAATTTAATTTTGTTCTGTTTTACATGATTAACATTTGTTTCAGTCATTTTATATTTATAATTTATGAATATATTTTAAAATCAATTTTAAATCAATTTAAACTTTCAAAAGGTTTGGTTTCTTCCTAAGAAAGCTTAAAGAAGTCAGTTATTTCACGAGCTTTATTTTTCCTATTTTCGGCAACTCTTATAACTTCACCAAATACTATATCACAACCATCTTTAAACCGCAAGTCATTTATTTTATTTCTTGCTTTTTGTGGTGTTAGAGTGTTAAGAAGCGATTTATATTTTGTATCATAATAATCTTCGGCATATTTGAAACCATCTAATTTTTCAACAATCAATGAATAAATTTGTCCTACTGGTTTCATAATTTGATTTGTAATGTAAAATTTATAATCTGGTTTTAGTCCTTGTTCTCTAATATAATCTGGGTGTTCTATACGGTCTCCTTGTAGAATCCTTGAATTTTTAATTTCTTTTACTTCCACATAGGCATATGGAATCCTATCATTTGAACTTGGTTTATTACCTGGATCTCTAACACCCATTCTATCAGCCAATACTTTATGTGCAATAGATTGAGGATTTTTATAATAACCTCTAAGACTTTTAGTTACAACAAGCATATCCATACCAAATTTACCATCAAGTAATTTAAATAATTCGGTTCTAAGAAATTGTATTGAAAGTTCCAAATTTTTCTGGTTCATCAAAATATCTATTACACCACCATATACATGTTTAACAATATCGGCATTATCTCTACGTTTGAGTACAATACCCATACTGGTTTGTTTGTAATCATTTTCACCAGTTTTAAATTCATATTTATTTCCAATATATCTCTTCTTAGAAAATAATATAAATGGCCAAAATGTTTTTTCATACTCTAATTTATGTGGTGCTTTCAAGAATGGTTGAATATATTCTTGGGCTTGGACCCCCATTTCAATAGATTTAATCAATCCAGGTTTATTTTTTAAACTTTTACCATCTTCATTCTTAGGATTAAAGTTAATAAATATAGAATCGGTATTATGAACTACAATATTTCCATTACCTGCTTGAAAATGATGATTTTCAGTAGTTAGATCATATACATATTCATTAGTGGAACCAAGATTAATAATTTCTAATACTTTACCATCTGTTATCAATTTACTAATAGTCATTAATTTATCACCTATTTTTAATTCAATTGGTGTTATTATAGTTCCATTATCTAAAATTAATGAGTGTTCATTTGTAACATGGACATCTCCACTTGTAGTAATTATTTTAATAATATCATTATTACTTTTGTGTTCCATCAAAGATATGACTGGTGTTAATCCTTTATCGGTAAATGTATTAATATTATATTTTGGATAGGGTAAATAATATTGTTTGCTTGATTTATCATCATTATTCCATTTAAAATATGTTTCTTTAATATTTTTAACTGTATCAATTACTAATTCATTATTTATTTGTAATTTCAGTAATTCCCAGCTAGGAATGCTATCACCGTACACCACCTCTGCCCCTTCAAAATGTTCTTCAACTTTATCTTTTGCTAGATACAATAATTTCCGTCCAGTAGCAGTAGTAGAAGCAGCAATATCTTTGAGGAAGATTTGACTTGTAGACGCGCCCAATTGTCCATATAAAGAATTGGCAGTCATTTTGAATGCTAGTTGTAATCCATCAAAAACAGATTTTTCAAATTCATTGTAAGTATCTTTAATAGATTTAACCAATTCCTTATCAAATTTTTCTGAGTCACCATTTACTTGTGTAAGAGTATAAACTCCATCTTTTTCATCTAGAAGTCCTGATTTAGATTCCTTCCCATCAACATTAAATTCCAATGTTTTAAATTTAATTAATTTTCTTGTATTTTTACGAGCTTTTAATAATTCACGCAATTTGTTTGGAATAACACATTTTGAACCATCTAATGGTTGAACGAACCGACAAGTTTTAACACCAGTTTTCTTTTTACCTTTACTTTTAATAGCCGGATCTATCCATTTATAAACATCATGTTGGATATCCTCATAACCATAACCAATTTTCTTTAGTTCCTCAATACCACTATCACCTAAATATTTTGCTGATTCCTTATCATCTTCTAATATAATAGAGTCATGAGATAAATTTTCACTAATCATAGAAGATGGATATAGAGAGGCATAATCTAGAACAACAACAGGTGTATCTAAATAAATACCAGGTTTAGGTTTTAAAACAATGGCGCCTTCATATCCACCATCACCCTCAACAACTTCTGCCTCATCATCTTCACCATATTCAAACATAATAGCATTATCATCATATTTGTTATCATTTATTCTAGCAAAGGTATCTGTTATTCTAGTTTCTTCTTTTTCATATTTTATAACTGGAATTAAGAATCCTTCTTTACGGCATTGTTCTGATACTAAACTAAAGATTTTAACTCCTTGTCCCCTAAGGAATAAATATGATAAAGGCACACTACAAACATTCGCCATACCAATATTATTTGTAATAATTTTCAATTTATCTATTAAATTATTACATAAAGCACAATCTTGAATACAATAAGTCGCAACAATACATCTATCATCGGCATTACCTTCTTGAAGACGGAAAATATCTTGTGGACTAACATCATCTTTAGCCATAGTCCATTTTGGTTTCATAGAAATAATAGAAGATTCAATAGATTCATTTAATGTAACAGTATTTTCAGATGAATCTATATCAATAATTTTAAATTTTTTATCTTTATATTTCTTATCAAAACCATAATTTATAGTAATAAAATTGCCTTTATTCAATGCTTTAATACCATTAATTTTAATAATAGTATCATTGATATCTAATATTTTGTCATTAATAAATGTTTCTGCCACATAATCTAATTTGTATGAAACTAAATTAAAGTCTTTTTGAACAACTTTAAATAAATCTAGAATAATACGTCCATCCATAGTAATATATTTAAGTGTATTATCGCCTAATGCCGATGAAGCTAATTTTTTAACTTCCATTTTACTATTTTTAATAATATTTTCATTATCTTTATTTGTATATCTAATACGTCCCAATTTTGAAAATTGTTCTAATACATTTTCATCAGTATAATATCTATCTAATTCTTCAGCTCGATCCCACATGAATGAGAAATCAAAACCAAATATATTATAACCAGTAATAATATCTGGATCTAAATTTTGTATGAATTTAGTCCACGCTAAAAGAACTTCTTTTTCAGTTTGATATGCTTCTACAACTGCCCCTGGTATAGATGAACATGTATTTAATGTAATAATATGTTTTAAGAAACATTCTGGTTCACCATATCGTTGAATAGTAGTACCAATTTGAATAACTTTATCACCATCAACTGCTGGAAAATTTAAATCTAATATTTCAATAATGCGTTTACAATATGTATCACGTCCATCGTCAATTTCAGGGAATAGTTCATTAAAATAAGAGAATAACATATTAATACATAAACTAATATCATTAATAATATTTTGTGAATACTTTGTAGAATTATCAAAATCAAATTCTTCATTTATAATTTTTATTTTTGCTTGATTACATAGATTATAATTTGATAAATAAATATCTATAAAATCATTAATTGTATCATTATTAATATCATATTCCTCACTAGGGAATAGTTTTTTTATTTTTTTAAATAGAAGATATATTTGTTTAAGAGCTTTTACTGCTACATTCTCAATAATACGTTTAGCAGGTTTTTTGTTTGTTTTAGTATAAATAGTTTTAACTAATAACCAATTATGTTTTTCTGTATATAATTTTTTATTATTTTTACGAATGTCAAAATCTGAAAAACTATCAGTAATAAGTTCAATTATCCATTGTTTGTAATCTTTTTGGAAACCATGAATATTATTTTTATCTGGTATAAAGAAATATTTTAAAATTTCAAGCGCTAATAATTTATAATTTTCATCAGTATGTAAAATAGAATGACTTTGTTGTGATATTTTTTTAATAGTTTTATTATTAGGTGTTTCTTTATCTTGTGTAAATACATAACTAATATCATCAATATTTAATTTAGGAGTATGTGTAAAAGCATATTTATATAATTTGTCAATATACTCTATAAGCTGGTCATCAGTAAAAGTATTTGTATTTCTATATTTTGTATAATTATCATAAATTTCACACCCTAATTTTTTATAATTTTTTTTAGCTAATGGGAAATCACCATGACTACTGCTACATTCTATATCAAAAGAGGCAATTAATAATGGAGCAATTGCATTATTTTCAAATGGTTGAATATCATTAAAATTAATATCTACATCAATTTGGCATTGAGATGTTTTATCTTGAAATCTATTAATAGTATATTTATTTGCCGGAATTTTAACCCAACCAGCTGCTTTCAATTCTTTTGTATGAATAAAACGAATAAATGGACTAATATTAGATTCATAAATTTTATATTTAATAGGTCTGTTTAAATTTACTGATTTAAGAACTATACCATCTTTTATAATTTGATTTGTTTTATTCATAGCCATTGTATTTTGGAACGTAATTTTGATAAATTTAAATAGTTTGTTGTTATTAAATCCATAAAAATCTTTCCGTTTGACAATATCTAATGAAATTATATCTTTAGAATAAGAATTAAACTGGCGTTTTTTTTTAGCGTCTTTATCTAATTCTAATTTAATAGCGTTTGTTAATTTAACTTTATAGAGTTCAGTAAAACTGGATTCTACTTTAATGAAGAAATAAGGTTTAAATTCATTATTATTTACTGAGACTGAATATCCATCTTTAGTGACGCCATATAATTTTACGACATGTTGATAATTTTTATTATATTTTTTTTTTGGATCAAAAGATTTAGTTATTTTTAGTTCATTTGTTCCAATCCACTCAAAACATTGGAATATTATATCATTTTTAGAAGAATATTTAAAAGGTGTATTACTGCGCAAATTATTCATTAATATTTAAATTTATAAATGTAAATTTAAATCAATTTTTTAAAAAATAATATAATATACTATATTAAGTATGGAAGATTTTACCTCATTTTTCTTTATATTAATTTGTGCGTCTATATTCTATATATATTTGGAAAATAAAGCTTCAGATGTTACATATGTTTCATTAAATAATATAGAATTTTTAGTAAGAAATTTACCAGATAAAGAAGAAGCAGCGTTGCTGTTATCCAAAATAAGAGATCGTTTATCTAAAATAGTAGATCATTGTTGTAAAGAAATTATAGAAGATAAAGAAGAACTTAAAAAACTAGATGAAACAAAAAAAACTCGTAATGATTCTTTAAAAAGAATGAAAAAAAATTTTAAACCAAATAATATTACTGAAAGTTCACCGGGAAATAAATATACTTCTTATTCTATTAATAAAGGTGAAAAAATAGTATTTTGTCTTCGCGCTAAAGATGGAACTGATAAATTAGTAGATATAAATACAATGATGTTTGTTGCTATACATGAATTAGCACATTTAATGACAAAATCTATTGGTCATACTACAGAATTTTGGGATAATATGCGTTTTTTACTAAAAGAAGGAATCAATATAAAAGTTTATATCCATCAAAATTTTAATAATAAACCAGTTGATTATTGTGGAACTAAAATAACAGATACTCCTTTAAGTAATTAAAAATTATTTTCTACCAATATATTAATGTCTTTTTATATTTTAAATAATATTGTAAAAAAACAATTTTATTTATTTACTACTTCAAATGATAAGGTTAAAATCCTTAAAAAATTACCAAAAGATACGATATTATTTGAATATGATGTAAATAATTATAGTATTAGAGATTTAAAACTACTAATATTTACTTTATTAGAAATCCCATCAGAAAAACAACATTTGTGGATTAATAATACAAATATAAGCAATGAATTAAAAAATGGTATAAGTAAAAATTATAAATTTAAAAAAACTAATATTGAAGATGATGAATTTTCAGAAATTACAATACTTCCAGAAATATTAGGATATAGATATAAAAATGAATTGGGAATTAATTATTATGAACCTAATTTTTTAGAACTAGAACTTAGTTTACTACAAAAAGATTTTAGTGATGAACCTATTGATACACATTCTTATATATTAGATGATTGTGAAATAGAAAATAATATTATTAATTTTATTGATTATGATTCAATAAATACTAGAGAAAATATAGAAATGATAGAAACAATCTATTATCCTAAATTAAAATCATTAAATAAAGGTGAAATAGATCTTAATTTAAAAGAATATAAAACTATATTTCAAAAATTTAATGAAAATATAAATTTTTATAATGATGTTGATGGAAATAAGAAAAAGGCATTATTTAGTTTAAACATGTTTGAAAACCAAATAAGTGATTTAGTAATATATGGGAATATAAATGATACACAAGAATTAAAATTAGAAACAATATATAATAATTTAGATTTAGATGATGAAATAGTATTTATTAAATATCGTGATTTCATTAAAAATGATTTTTTCAAATTAAATAAAAATGGAATTTATAAAATAGAAAAAAAAAATAGTATATCAAGAGATTTTACTAATTATAAAAAATATTTTGTAGAATTTGAGACAAATAAATATGAACCAATTGTTAGTAAAAAACAATTAGAATATTGGAAAACAAATTTACATACAGTTCGTGAAAAACAATATAAAATAAAAAATGAAGAATTAGTATTAAAAGTTAATTTATCTTTATCTGAATTAAAAACTAATATATTTGTTACAATAGTAATACACTATAATGGAATGATTGAAATAAAATTAATTGATATTGATAAACAGTATTTTATTGAATATGATTTATTAGATATATTAATTGAAAAAATAAATTCAATAATTAAGGATAAATTAAAAAAATATGAACCTAATTTACAAGAATTTACATCAATAAATACAACATTTTTAGATTTTAATGTAATAAGTAATTTTAATATAGATTCTGAAAAAATTGTTAAACTTATAGATATAAAAAAAACAATAATGAAATATTTTTTTATAGGTTATATTATAGAAAATGATGAGAATAATATAACTTTAAAATATAGATCTAATAATTTATACAATAATTATAACAATATAAAAAGATATTATTTAGATTTAAAGGAAAATTATACAAATCTATCAGTAAAAGATTTTGGAAATCTTTGGAATGAAGAGGCTAAAATTAAATTTAATTTATCTTCATCTGACGCTGTTAATATTCAAAGTATAATAAATTCAGATGATCCAAAAGAATTATCTGATAGTGTAGATTTATTAATAACAAATGGAGATGAACTTAATACTTTTAAAATATCAATCTTAAATTCAAATAAAATAAAAAATACTGAAAAAATATATCATTTTATTGAGACAATTATTTATGATATTTTAAATAAAAATAAAAAGAAAAAAAATATTATTTTAGAAAAAACACCAACGGTTATAATAAAAAAAAATATTAAACAATCTACATTTGATGATGATGGTGATATGGATATAGATATTGATTTTGATTCAAATTCAAATTCAAATTCAAATAATAATGGTGATGGTGATGGTGATGGCGATGGTGATGGTGATAATCGTAATGATGATGATAATAATTCTGATGAAATAGAAACTAAAATGCCAAAAACTATAAGATCGTATATGGATAATATGAGAAGGAAAGATAAAAAATTACATATTTATTCTTCTTCAAAAACAGCGACACCTTATACAACAAAATGTCAAGCAGTAGATATGCGCCAACCTATAATATTAAGTACAAGAGATGTATATAGTATGAAAAAGAAAAATATGGATGGATATCTAAAAATTAAAGATAATATAATAAAATGGGGTTCATCATCAAAACAGTTAAATAATTATATTTGTCCTAGAATATGGTGTATTAAATGTAAAATAGTATTAACTGAAAAACAATTAATTGATAGTGAAGGAATATGTCCAATATGTAGTGGTAAAATAATAAAAGATAAAACAAAAATAAAAAATAAAGAATCAATATTAATAAGAAAATCAAAATCAGATTATTGGAGTGGATCAGTGAAAGATATTCCAGATGAAATACGACTTAATACTAAATATAAATCTAAATGGAATAATTATTTAAAAGGAACAGAGAAAACTGCATATCCTAGTTTTTTAGATTCAAAAATTCACCCATTAAATAAATGTACAATATGTTGTAATTCAAGTCAATCATTACTAGATAAAAAAAGTAAAATTGGTATTCCTAAAAACGTCCAAAATTGTTTAAAACAAGATGTTAATTTAATTTTAAATACTAAATTAGAATCATTAGTAATTGGAAATAAAATAAAAATATCATATCCTGTATTTTTAAGATGGAGAGGGAAAGATAAAGTGTTAGAAACATTAAAAGAAGAAGATAAAATACTAAGTAATGGAAATATTATATTATTGGTAAATGGTGATACTAAAACTAATAATTTTTATAAATTGACAGAAAAAGGACCTATAATTTTAGAAAAAATGGGAAATGAAAAAACTAATTTTATAAATGGAATGATAGTGAATAATTTAAATAATAGTAAAACTTATTACGTTTATAAATTAAATAATATTATAGAACTAAAAGAATTTAAACAACCTACTGTTACTAGTTATATATTAAAAGTATCTTATTTAGGTGGTATTTTACAACAGTTACCTAAAAATAAATATGGTATATTGCCATTAAAATTAGATAAATTTTTTAATGATAATAGCTTCAAATTTATAGAAAGAGGTAATTTAAAAAAATCATCTCATTTAATATTAAGAAAAGGTATAGAACAAAATCATAAATATTCATTTTTACAAGCAATATCTAGCATAATTACAAATAATTCATCTAAAAAATTATATAAAACATGTGATGATTATATTAAAGATTTAATAGTTGTTTTAACACCAGATAAATTTGTGTCATTAAATAATGGTGATATTTTCAAATATTTTCATGAAATAACAGATTATAGTAAAAATCATCCTTTTTTTATATTATGGTGTAAAGAATATGAATCTCAATTAGAATATTTTAAATACATCGAATTAGAAGATATTGTTAAAGATAGTTATAAAACATTAAAAGAAGATATAAATAAAAATATGAATATAAGACATTTATATAATATTTATATCTCAATGGAAAATTATAAAAAATATTTATGTGATATGAATATTTATAAAGACTATAATTTACTAATAGATTTACTATCACAATTTAGTAATTACAATATATTTATATTAGATGAAACAAAAAGCAAAGAAATTAAATTAATTAATCCAATTAATAGTGATATATTAAATATATATAAACCAAATCGTGATAATATTATATTATATAAAGTAGGATTATTTTATGAACCTTTATATGAATTGGAAAAAAATGTAAATGAAAATTTATTACCAGAAAAAATTGTTTTTAATAAACAACAATATATCCTAAAAGTTGATAAATTAAAAACATTATTAGAAAAACAAAATAAAAGAAATAGTGTTTCATTTCATACAATTATTCCTATAATTAATGGAACAAAATATGAAATGGAATCAATACTAGTTGATAAGTATTTTAAAGGAATTGGTATATTAACTAAAGAACAAATAATAATACATACTTTACCTTTTAATGTAGATTTTACTATAGATTTTAAATATATACATAAAGTTCCTAAATTAAGTGTATTAGATACAATAAAAAGATATAATGAATTATATGATTTTATTAAAACAGAAACAGGAATAAAAATAAAATTAACAGAATTATTAGTTGATAATAACAATATTCATAGTATTTTAAATAATAATAATAAATATATTCAATGTTCTAAAGAAGTTTATAATGATGGTAAATATGATTTAAAAAAAACAGATGAAAAATCAACACAAATAGATAGTAAAGATTTAGATGATATATTATTTGATGATATTTTATATAAAGATAAACGTATAGATAAAAATAATAGTGATAAATTAAAATCACATGTATATAATAATTTAAAATATGAGGTTTCACAATTTTTTAAAAATGAAAAGCTAAATTTAAAAGAACATTTATATTTTTTTATTGAAAATAATGTAATACCTATATATATTAAGCGCGAACAAATACAAAAAATTATTAAATCTCTTATAAATAATTTAAAATTATATGATACACCTAAAATTATCGATGATGCCTTAAGTTTAAATAAAGAATGTCAGCAGTTAAATGAGCAAAATTGTGAAAAAAACTTAAAATGTAAATTAGATGTTAGTAAATCAATTAATCTTATATTTGATAATAAAATATACAAAAATATAGATTATAAATCTTGTAAATTAATAATAGATGAAGATAATTATGATTTTTTTGCTGAATCTATAAGTGAAGAAATATTAAAATTTTATACAAAAAGAGATGAAATATTAAATGGGAACTATAAAATACCAATTATTAAAAAATATGATAATAATATTATTGAATTAAATGGTCTAAATTATATAGATAAAATTAGGAATTTATTTCATCAAAACAAATATTTGTATGTAAATGATTATTTTAATATTGTATTTAATTCTGAAAAACAGCAAAAAAAAATTATGCCTTCTAATATTAAAAGTTCTAATGGTATACCTAGGTTAGACTCAAGTCTAAATAACAATAACAATAAGAATACTGAAATAAAAACTAGATACGCGGTTAATTTTAAATATAATCCTAAAACAGGGAAAAGATTATTATCAAAACAAGCTAAAAGAGGTCAATGTATATTTCCATTTAAAAATAAAAAATATTCGGAACCAAAACAATTTGATTGTATTCCAAGTAAAAAAGATACATCATCTTGGTGCGCTACAAAAATAAAACCTAATTTATTAAAAGAAGAATGGGGATATTGTATTCCTGAAGGAATGACTGAAGATGAGTATATTGCAAGTATAACATCTAAACCCAAAAAAAAATTAAAAAAATTAATAGTAAAAAGTAAATCAAAATTAAATTCATTACCTAATAATAATAATAAATCAAAATTAAATTCATTACCTAATAATAAAAATAACAAATCAAAATTAAATTCATTACCTAATAATAAAAATAATAGATCAAAATTAAATTCATTACCTAATAATAATAAATCAAAATTAAATTCATTACCTAATAATAATAATAATAATAATATATCAAAATTAAAGAAACAAATAACTGTTAATTATAGATATAGTCCTAAAACACGTAAAAGATTATTATCAAAACAAGCCAAAAGAGGAACATGTATATTTCCATTTAAAAATAAAAAACATACTGATCCAAAACAATTTGATTGTGTTCCAAGTAAAAAAGATGATTCATCATGGTGCGCTACAAAAATAAAACCTAATTTATTAAGAGAAGAATGGGGATATTGTGTTCCAGAAGGAATGACTGAAGCTGAGTATAATAGAAAGTATCAAAATTAAAATATTTAGACTGACTAAAAAGAATAACTACAATGGGTGAGTTAAGTTTAGAAAGACAGAATAGTTATTTATTTTATTTTATTTTATTTTATTTTATTTTATATATTTATAGAATGCCAAAAACCAGAGGGGAAAAAAGACTGAATATGAAAAGCAATTAGAAATAACAAGAAAAGCAGTTCAAAAGGTTAAGGACGCTAAATATAAAGCACAATTAGAAAAAACCAGAAAAGCAGTTCAAAAGGTTAAGGACGCTAAATATAAAGCACAATTAGAAAAAACCAGAAAAGCAGTTCAAAAGGTTAAGGACGCTAAATATAAAGCACAATTAGAAAAAACCAGAAAAGCAGTTCAAAAAGTAAAAGATACTAAACTAGCGTTAAAAACGAAAAAACCATTTAAGAAAGCAAAAACAAAACTTAATATAATACCAAATAATAATAAAATAAAAACTAGATACGCGGTTAATTTTAAATATAATCCTAAAACACGTAAAAGATTAGTATCAAAACAAGCAAAAAAAGGCAAATGTATATTTCCATTTAAAAATAAAAAACATACTGATCCAAACCAATTTGGGTGTATTAAAAGTAAAAAAGGTGACTCATCATGGTGCGCTACAAAAGTAAAACATAATTTATTAAAAGAAGAATGGGGGTTATTGTATTCCAGAAGGAGTCCGACCCACGTGGTGGACAGCTTTCACTGAGTATAATAGGAAGTATGAAAATTGATTATAAAATATAAATATAATATTATTAAATAATTATGAATAATTTATGTATATATTGTGACAGAAGATTTAGTTTGTACAATGATTTTCGTAGACATTTACAAACTAGACAATATGAAAAGAAAAGTAATACTATATTTACAGATAAAATATTAGAACATTTAGATAAAAATAGAAAATCATTATTTTTACTAATTCATAATAGTGCGCCTGATATTTAATGCTATAGCGCCACATCCTATTTCATTTCCAATTTGATTTGAAATAGATCTAATATATGTTCCACTGCTAACTTTAGTTCTATATTTTTTAATTATAGGTTTAATAGTAATATTATTTGTTTTAAAAAAGGTATTCCACAATTTGATAATAGAGTCTACTCTAAATTTAGGTTTATTTGTTTCTGATAAACTATTAATCATGTTTAAAATAATTTTTTGTAAATCTTTGTAAGAATCTATCTTACTATCATTTTCTATTTCATCAAATTTATATATTTCAACTATTTTACTTGGAATTTTAATAGTATCAATTAATCCTAATTTAGACCATTCCCATAAAGGTTTTTTATTTACTACAATTGAAGAATATGGAGGATATTCTTGATTAAATTGTTTTGTATAATTATCTAAATTTATGTTTTCTATTTTTTCATTAAAATCAATTGGATTATTAAATTCTAATAATTTTCCTAATACATCAAATGTATCAGTTTTAAATCCAAATAATATTTCAAATTCATATGTTTTATCTCGTGAAATATATTTATCATGTAATTTACATTCTTCATTCACAAGTAACGCCATAGTACCATGAGCCATAGGATCTAATCGTCCAGCAAAACTGACTTTTTTAGCGTTTATATTTTCTTTTTTATAGTTATCAATAAGTTCATTTGGTGTTTGTCCAATAGGTTTATATAAATAAATAGGCATTTATATAGTTTATTAAAGTAAAATTTTAAATAAAATAAAGTCAATTTTATCAATTATAATATTGAATATTTAAAATAAATCTATTATTTAATCTAAATAAATAACTTAAAAATTTAAGTAGAATATTTCATAGAATAATGAGTATAAAAGAACAAGAAATGTGTGATAAAATTATATAAATATTAGATTTACCAGAAACTAATACTATAACTTTATATGAATTGGATAATAAAGAAAAAAACAAGAAAAATAATAGAATTAATACCAGATATTCGTAAATATTTTAGTTTTAATAGTATTAAGGTTATTGGAGAACTTCATATAATTAAGCGTCCATGGTTGTCTATTATTAAACAAATAACTAAACTAAAATACTCTATTACTACAAAAGACCATAGAATTAAAATGGACGATAAAGTTGAAGGAACTATACTATAGAGTATAGTTCCTTTAAGTAATAAAATATAAAATTGATTTTGAAAAGTACTTAAGATGTATTTATAAAATTGTAAGGATTTTACAATGTATGAAGAATTTACAAAACTAAAGGTATATAGTTTACTTGATAATTGTAAAAAGGGAACACAAAAATACATTTTAGCAACTATTTTTGAAGAAAATAAAAATAAAATAATTAAAAAAAGAGAAATTGAAAAACAATTAGTCTTAAGATATTCTCTAAGAAATATAGAAGAACAAGAATCGTTAACAAAACAAGAGTTAATAAAAAGAGCAGAATATGTTCCTGGTGATATTCAAAGAGATTTACGTTTATTCTATGATAAATTCAAAAAATATGGACTAAAAAAAATAGATAAAGATTATGAAACTGAATTATCTTATATATGGATACCAATTGATATGGATAAATTACAAGATATAATACATCCAGAAGCCAGAAATATCTTCAAAGCAAGATATGATAGTGAAACATTTAAAAAATCTAAAAACTACAAATGTGAAATGTGTAGTGCATGTAAAACTGATAATGATACACTGCGAATGGCAATAGATCATTATAGATCTCACTCTATTTATAATATTGACGATAAAAGAATTGCTGTATTACTCTGTGAGAAATGTAATAATATTCATCATAATCACGATGCTTCTAAAATTGCCCTAAAATATAAAGATAATTTAAAAATAGTTAAAAAATGGGTTAAGATTGAAAAAAGAATTAGAAGTAATGGGTTTATTCCTAATGAGGACGACCTTAAAACACAAATAGAAGTTAAGAAAATTATAACTGATAATTATAAAAACTTAAATCCAATAGATGAAGATTTTTGGGAAGGACTATTCTAATACTTTTTTAGCACATTTAGCCAATATTTCACCAAGTTGAACTGGAATAGCGTTACCTATTTGCATACATCTATCAGAATGTGAACCTATAAATTTATAATCTATTGGAAAACCACTAATAGTTGCACCTTCTCGTACAGTAATACTTCTATGTTCTATTGGATGTATTTGAAAACTACTATGACCAGGAACAAGAGTAGGCGCTGGTTTATATAAACTTAATCTATTCGATGTACCTCTTGACGAAAATCCTTCGGATTTTTTTTCACATGTAATTTTTTTAAATTTTTCTATTGTAGATTCTCTATGATTCATTGGTCTATTATCCACATCATTTGATGGGTCATTTAATGTATCATCTAATAGATTAAATGCATCTTTAACATTATTTAGATTTGGTAAAGCTTCATCTTCGTCACAATTCATAAATTTAGGCCATTCCCATTCTTTTTCTATATCATTTCTTACAGCAACAATAATCAATCTTATTCTATTTGTATAACCTCCATAATTAGATACTTTTAGTTTTTTTATACTAACTTTATATCCAAGTTCATCATACATTTCTTTAATATCATCTAGAACACAATACATATATTTAGATAATTTGTTTTCCATTTCTTTCCTTATTTTTTCTAATTCATTTTTTTTAGTAAGTAAAATATCTTTAGATTTTAATAATTCTTCAGAACTTTCTTTACTTATTTTTTTATTAATAGCTATAATTGCTCCTCTATTTTTTTTATGTTCTTCTATATTATTATTTATTTCTTTACAAATAACTTCTATAGAATCGGATATTGTAAATTTAAGTTTATTACTTACTGGAGCATAATTATTTTTACATAAAATTTTCATATTTTTCATTCCTGGAACATTTTCTATAATAGAAACTTTTGGTCTAAATTTTTCAACAAGTTTTAATTGTGAAATATATAAATAATTTCTATCATCATATGGATTTCTTACACCTGCTAATGAAAATCCTTTACAAACAACACCTCCGATAAGAACATCCAACTCATTTGGTTTCATTTTAAATTGTGAAAGTAAATCTTTCTCACATAATGAATTAATATCTTCGCAAATAATTTTGTCGTCAGTCAAATTTAAATTATTATTTTTTAATGTTTTTAATGCTGTATCCCAAATATCATTTACAAAAATAGTTTGAAAATGTTCTTTTTCAAATCCTATATGTGATCCACCACAACCAACAAAGGTTTCTACAATTGTAAAGTTAGATTTTTTTTTTTTATTCTTAATCTTAAATTTCTTAGGTTTAGTTTGAACTTGAGAACTATTTTCAAACATTTTATATTTATAAATATAAAATTATTTTAAAATCAATTTTTAAAAATAATTGTGTTAAAATACTTAAAATAAACATATTTATCATGAAAGAACTACCAAATAATTCCACAAGATTATTATAAATGTGTAAAATATTTATTAATATGATATTATTTTAATTAATTAAAATTTTAAATAAAATAAAGTCAATTTATTATTTAAAAAATATGTATGCTATTAAAGCACCTAAAAATGTTCCAGAAATAACTTGTGTTAGATTATGGCATAATTTTTTAATACGAGCCCATCCCATTCCAATTAATAAAATAATATTTGGTAGTATAAGAAATTTATTATAATTATTTTTAAAAATATATAAAATATGGTATGTTACAAAATATGATGTGGTTGACATATGACCTGATGGTAATCCAGGTGTATTTTCTGCTACAGGTCCTGAACTAGATAAATAATCACAATCACACGCTCCTTTTGGTCTCATAGAATATTTATAAAATGATTTCGGATATGGAACAAGATATTTTAAGGCTTGCGCTGAAAATGTTGATAGTATTAAACCATAGAAATATTTCACATTTTCTTTAAATGGTAGTTGATTGGATATTTTATAAATTATATTTATAAATTCTGAACTAAAAAATAATAGAGGTATAACTGATATAATATTTTCAAGTGTCATATTATTATATTATATTAAAAAGTTCCAGATTTCATACCTGGAGAAGGGGCAAAGACCTCAAATTTCATGAGTAACGCAAATAATAACATTCCAGATATAGTAAATAAAAATTTACTACTCTTATTTTTTTCCAATAATGTACTTAAAATTTGTTGGACATTGTTTTCTTTTTTATCTTGATAATCTTTATAAAATAATTCAAGTTTTGCCTCTGAATTTTTATTAACAAATGTGCGAACCAATTCTGATTTAAAATTATTTAATCTTTTTTGTAATTGACTATTATTTTGTCCTAATAATTGATTGTAACTATAATATAAATTAGAACTAAATGATTTTAAAAATAATTTAAACTCATTTTCTATTTCTAAATCTTTAGAATTATAAGCTAAGAAGGATTTTATTAAAACATTTACTATAAAATCAGCAAATTTTTCAAGTAATATTTGTTTATCTGTTTTATTTATATTAATTTCATCTAAAGATTTTGTATTTACCCATTTTTCATAATTTGATGACTCTTTATCAAATTCAAAATTATTTATTTTATAAAATGCCATAAATATATTAGTCATTTTATAGTTCATACATTCTAAAATTGCTGATACATCAGTTATTTTTTCGTTACTATTGATATATTTATTTAAATGTGGCTCAAAATATTTTTTAATATATATTTTATCTGATTCATTTTTAAACATAAGATGATTTTTAATTCTTTTTAAAATATTTTTTTTTTTACATTCATTTTTAAATAATCCTGTATCAGATTTACATTTAAATGAACCTAAAAGAATCGAAGATAAATTACATTTATTTGCCGCAGTTTTTGTATTTATTATTGAACTTTTCTTTACTTTATTATATCCTGACTTTAATGTTTGTTTAAATTTACTATTTTTAGGTAGTGAAGCATTATCATTATTCGCAGCATTCACAGCACTAGTAGCATTAGTAGCATTCGCGTTTTTTTTCTTTTTGGATCTATTACTGAATCCAACACCACTTAAACCACTTAAACCTTGCAAGATGCCGATGACAGCTTCGCCAGCGCCACCATATAATTTAGTTTTTTTAGTTTTTTTAACCATTATTATTATTAAATATTTAATATAAAAAAATACTTAAAATTTTTTTAAATAAATAAATTATACTATGGAAAATATTGAAGAAAATATTTCTATGAATATAGATGAAAATAAAACTGATTCTGTTTCTAAATCTAATCCAACATCACTAAATGTTAATATATTATTACTTAATAATATGAAATCACTCCTAGAAATATCAACACAACGTGGGACATTTAAAGCAAATGAACTAAGTTCAGTTGGAAAAATATATGATGAATTAGTAGAATTACTAAAATAATTATATTTTTTTAAATATAAAAATTTTACTAGTTATATTATTTAATTTAACATGTTTAATCCAATTATCTAATCCTTCAATTATTTTTTTATTTGCGTCATTTACTTCAATAATATCTCTAATATTTTTATAATGGTATAACATACTATTTTTATATTCTATAGAATTAATATATTTTAGACCATTATTTTCACCTTTTTCAATATAACTTTGTTGTGTTTCTAAAGATTTAATATTAACACGTTTATAAACTTCATCTATTTTTTCTAAATTACAATTATCGGTAAGAATAATATCTGAAAATATAAGAATACCACCTTTTAATAATTTATTATTTATTTCCTTAAAAATTAAATTTCTATCATTTATATGAATAAAAGCATCTTCAGAATAAATGCAATTATAGTTTTTTTGAAATGGAATTTTTAAAAAGGATATATTATATACTGGAATATCATAATTATTTACAATATTTTGTTGAGTATTTATAACACAATTTTCATTCGATATATCAAAACAATCAATATGAAATTTGTGTTTTGTTTGAAATTTATCATACAAAAAACGCGCTGTTCCACCATAACCACTTCCAAAATCTGCTATATAATATTTATCACAGTTATCATTTAGGTACATAGTTATAAATTTATAAATATAGTCTTTTTTATTATCTATTGCTTGTTTTATTTCTTTTTTTTTTACTTTTTTATCAGTAAGAGCATTATATTCATAATTGTCATTATAAAATCCAATATGTATGGAGTCACCTCCCCATAAATTTAAATAAAAATTAGTTGTATTTTTATCAGAATAATATTCTTGTGTTATTTTATCTTCCATATTATTTATTAATTAACTATTTTTTAAATTGTTTTAATCCAATAATATAATATTAAAAATCCAAAAGCTTCTAAAAAATGAAATATGGCAGTTCCATAACTAAATCCATAACATGAATCTAGAATTTTAAATATTATTCCACTAAAAATTGAAATTAATCCACCTATATAAGCATAAACATTTCCACTATTATTTTGTATATATATACAAAATAATGAACTGAATATAGCTATTAAAGATTGTTCAAATAATAAAGCTCTTTGATTTTTAGTAAATCTATAGATATTCCAAAATAATGCTATAACAATTAATTTTATTTCTAATATTTTATAAATTGAAGATATAAAATTAATTGTTAAAGCATTAATATGTATATCCATAAATATATGATCTAATCTATACATTATGATAGTTTGTGTGCTCCAATGTAAATATGATGTTATCCCTAAAATTATTAATGAAATAGAGAAAAACAAATTAGAGTAATATAATGTTGGATTCAATTGGAATAAAGTATAAATACCTACAAAAAATTGTGAAATACTTGAATGAGCATTATACTTATATAATATAACCATATTTGATTCATTATTATTTAATTTTTTACCAAGTATATTCCATATAGATTTATCATATGTAATATCTAAATAATAAAATAAACTATTTACAATTAATGATATCATTATTGATTTAATAATATTATCATAATGAATAAAATTATAGTTATTATAGTGTGTCATTGGATAATAAGATAAAAAAATAGAAATAAATAATATAACACTAAAAATTTGTTTTTTTAATTTTAATAAATGACTTATATACATAATTATTATTACCTTAAGATATGTTTAAGTATATTAATCTACTTCTTCAATATTTGAACCATCTGGCATTCCACCAGGCATTCCACCAGGCATTCCACCAGGCATTCCACCAGGCATTCCACCAGACATTCCACCAGCGTCTTGAGATAATTTAGTAATAATTGGTGAAATTACAGATTCACATTCTTTCATTTTAGATTCGTATTCTTCAGCGTCTTCAGTCTGATGTGATTCTAACCATGATTTATTATTTTCAAGTGTGCTATTAATTGTATCTAAATCTTCTGATTCCATTTTAGATTTTAGTTCATCTGTTAATGATCCAGAAACACCATACAGATAACTTTCAAACTTATTTTTAGCGTCAATCCTTTTAAAATTTAGTTCATCTTCTTCTTTAAATTTTTCAGCGTCAGCAACCATTTTCTCTATATCTTCTGCTGATAAACGACCTTTATCATTAGTAATTGTAATCTTTTCAGATTTACCAGATGTTTTATCCAAAGCATTTACATTTAAAATACCATCAGCATTAATATCAAATGTAACTTCAACTTGTGGAACACCACGTGGCGCTGGTGGAATTCCAGTAAGTTCAAATTTACCTAAAAGATTATTATTTGCTGTCATTTTTCTCTCACCTTCAAATACCTGAATTAAAACACCTGGTTGATTATCCGCATATGTTGAAAATGTTTGTGATTGTTTTGTAGGAACAGTTGTATTTCTATTAATTAAATTAGTCATTACACCACCAGCAGTTTCAATTCCTAATGAAAGTGGCGCTACATCCAAAAGTAATAAAGAATCAGTTTTTTCATTACTTACACCAGTTAAAATTGCTGCTTGAACTGCTGCTCCATAAGCAACGGCTTCATCAGGATTAATAGTTTTACACAATTCTTTTCCATTAAATAATTCACTAATTAGAGTTTGTACTTTAGGAATCCTCGTTGAACCTCCAACTAAAACAATTTCATGAATATTACTTTTATCGATCTTTGAATCAATAATTACTTTTTCAACTGGTTTTAAACATCCCCTAAATAAATCATCACATAATGCCTCAAATTTAGCCCGTGTTAAACTAGTATAAAAATCAATACCTTCGAATAATGAATCAATTTCAATATTAGCAGTAGTTGTAGAAGATAATGTTCTTTTTGCTCTTTCACAAGCAGTTCTAAGGCGCCTTAATGCTCTATTATTTTGAGAAATATCTTTTTTATGTTTTCGTTTAAATTCTTGAATAAAGTGATTAACTAATCTACTATCAAAATCTTCACCACCCAAATGAGTATCTCCAGCAGTTGCTTTTACTTCAAAAATACCATCATCAATAGTTAGTAATGATACATCAAAAGTACCACCACCTAAATCAAAGATTAATACATTTTGTTCTTCCTTTTTACTTGAATCAAGACCATAAGCAATAGCAGCAGCAGTAGGTTCATTAATAATTCTTAACACATTAAGACCAGCAATTACACCAGCATCTTTAGTTGCTTGCCTTTGTGAATCATTAAAATATGCTGGAACAGTAATAACAGCGTCTGTAACAGTTTCACCTAAATATTCTTCAGCTGTAGATTTCATTTTAGATAAAATCATAGATGAAATTTCTTCAGGTTGAAAAGTTTTTTTTTCATCCTTAAATGTAGCTTCTATTAAACATTTATTACCTTCTCCTGCCTTAATAGTAAATGGCCATAATTTCATATCACTTTGAACTTTTGAATCATTAAATTTTTTTCCAATAAGTCGTTTAGCATCAAAAATTGTATTTTCTGAATTTACTGCTGCCTGATTTTTAGCGGCTTCTCCAATAAGTCGTTCAGTATCATTAAATGCTACATATGAAGGCATCGTACGATTACCTTGATCATTCGCAATAATTTCAACTTTATCATTTCGCATAACACCAACAGCACTGTAAGTAGTTCCTAAATCAATTCCAATTCCAACCATTTTCGTATATATTATTATGTTTAAGAGTTTTAAGTATTTTTAAAAAAATCAATTTTTATAATATAAATATGTCATTATAATAATTAAATAAATTATTATTAATGAATCATCAAAATATTTAGTAAAATGTTGTAAATATATTATATTAGATTTATTATTTATTTTTGTTAAACAATTAGACAATAATTCAATACATTTAGTACTATTATTATAATTATTTAATAAGTAATTTATATTACATAATAATAATAATCCAATTATTAATATTATTGTTAAATTACTAATTTTGTGTTTATATAGACCTGTAAAAACACTATATAATGATATAATAATTATCCATTGTGATATATTATGATAATAATCTATATATTCATCATTATTATATTTATCTGCGTATATTTTGGCTAGTATAGTACAAAAATACCCTGTGAAAAACAAAAATACAAATACAGGATAGTCATAATTTAACAAATTCATAAGAGAACATGCATGAAATATTAAACTAGCTGTAATAATATGATATGATTTTAAAAATGGTATTTTTTTATTTAAATACTCAGATATTTTTAATGCTTTAGATTTTAAATATTTAGTTAAAATACTATCCATTAAATAGTTAATAGAAAAACTTTTTATAAAAATGTTTAATCAAAAATATTATAAAAGTTTTTCTTTGTATATAATATAAAATGCCAAGAATAAATAAAAAATTAAAAGGTGGTAATGCCACATCAATGCCTAGTGAATATTATGGAGGAGATAGTGGTAGATTTAGTGATAACGCTTTCTCAAATCCAGGTAAAAGTGCGTATGGAGATTATACACCAAAAAGTTTTGGTGTTCCTAATGCAGATGGTACAATGGGTCCAAATATGGGCGTGTATCCTAATAGCAATGCTTTAACTGGTGGAAGAAGGAGAATGCGGAGAAGAAGTTTAAGAAAAAAAAGAAAGTCAATTAGGTCTAAAAGGTCTAAAAGGTCTAAAAGGTCTAAAAGGTCTAAAAGGTCTAAACGATCTAAAAGGCGATAAATTATAATGTATTAATAATATTAGAATTTACATTAAGTCTATATTTATTATATAAAAGTTCAGATAAACTATTTTTAATAAAATTATTTATATTCAAATCTTTAAAATTTTTTAATTTTGTTTTAAGTTCATTATTACATAATCTTTTAATAGCCTCTGTATTAACTTTTTTATATAATTTATAATTTATATATTTTCCTGATCCATATTCATTTGGTTTACATAACATTGTATAAGAATGACGTATTAAGACTTTGCGAGCTATCTTTGGTTTAACATTACAATCTTTAATAATCATTTTAGTTGTGATATGTTGGTTATTATTTTTAGAATTAATATATTCAACACATTTTGCGTAATCATCTATTTCACTAATTTCCAGTTCAATAGTCATTTTATAATATAAATATATAACCTTAAATTTTAAATCATTTTTATAAAATAATTTAAAACTTTATATATATTTATATATAATGAACACTATTTCAGATTCTATGTGGGATGAAGTTACTATTTTAAGAAAGAAAAAACAACATAAATTAGATATTGTGAAAGCTCAACGTGGTGGAAAAACAGAAACACAATGTAAGACTAAAGGTATGGACGAAATCCATAAAAATAGAAAATTAGATGGAACAAGTGAAGCTCAAAAACATAATTTAGTTCCTATTGAAACATCAAAGGCAATTATGGCAAAAAGATGTCAACTTAAAATAACACAAGATAAATTAGCAAAATCACTTAATATTAAAAAACATGTTATTGTAGACTATGAAAATGGGAAAGCAATACTAAATAAACAATTATTATCAAAAATTAAAAAAAAATTAGGAATGAACAAATAATTTATATTATATTATATATTTAATGGAATTATCTAATATCAAAGTTTCAATACCTAAAATAGGATCTAATATTACACATTTATATAAATCTATAAAAACTATTAAAAATAATTTTAAAAAATATAATATTAATTATTCAAAAAAACAACTAACAAATATATCCCAAATATCAATTATTAAAATTATTAAATATTTTATTGATAATAAGTTTCTTGATAATTATATAAAGTTAGAAGAAAAAGACATATTAAATAATCTATTAGAATCAAACAATTTAGATAAATTAAATAATTGGTTAAATAGTAATTCACCTAAATTAATAGATAGAGTAAATCACTTATTACATTATAATAAAATACCATCAAATTTACTTAATCTATCTATAGATAATATATTAATAAATAGATTTGTTGAATTAAATATACTAGACTATATATTGAATAAATTAGATTATATACATTCTTATATAATAAATTATATAAATATAAAAATTAATTTAAACATTTATAGTAAAACAAAAACAATTTCTAAAAAAATATTAAATGAAATAATTGATAGAATATTAATATTATGTTTATACAAGTCATCTACCCTAAAATTAAATATTAATATTGATATATTTATGACACCGTTTAAAAAAAAAATATCAACAGATACTAAAATATTAACTTCACGTGAAGTTAATTCTGGATTTACATCACATAATTATAAGATATGTATTTATCGTAAAGAAGAACTTAATAAAGTTTTAGTTCATGAACTAATTCATTATTTAGAATTAGATTTAGGCAATGCTGAATGTCATGATTTTTATAAATTTTTTAATATTCCACCTTCAACAGATATTAAATTAAATGAATCATATACAGAAATATTAGCGTTAGTATTTAATAGTATAATAATGTCAAAAACATTAACAGAATGTAAAAAAATATTGAATAGTGAATTAAAATTTAGTTTATATCAAGTTGGGAAAATTTTAAATCTATATCAGTTTGATAATGCTTTAGAATTTTTTCAACCAAATAATAATAATAAATTTAATCAAACAACAAGTGTATTTTCATATTTTATAGTAAAAACATTATTATTATTTAATTTAAATACATTTTTAGAATTATACTATACACAAAAAATAAATAAATATAATTTTAAAAAAATAGTTTTATCATTTATAGATAATGATTTAATAAACATAATTGATATATTTTACAAATATATTAATGTATATAAACAAGATAAAAAATTATTTAGTAATTTAAGAATGACATATAATGAATAATTATAAAATTTCAAAATTGATTTAAAAATAATTTCAATATTATATTTAATATCTTAATAAACAGATATGGGTATTAAAAATTTAACTTCATTTCTAGTAGAACATTGCCCTGACGCTATTAAACAAACACAACTATTTGAATTAAGAGGGAAAAAAGCAGCGATTGATGTTAGTATATTTTTATATAGATTTAAATATAAGGGGAATAAATTAATTCCTAAATTTTTTGAACAAATTAATAGATTAAGAATGAATGATATTACACCAATATATATATTTGATGGTATTCCAGATCAATTAAAACAAGATACTATTAATACACGAAAAAATAAATTAATTGTTAAACACAATAAAATAGAGGAATTAAAAAAAGAATTACAAAATACAACAGATGTTTCTAAATTATCTGAAATACATAATAAAATAAATAATATTGATAATAAAATTATTTCTGTTACTAAAGATGATATTTATTTAGTTAAATGTTTGTTTGATTTGTTAAATATTAAATATATCCAAGCACAAGGTGAAGCTGATTTATTATGTAGTAAGTTATGTTCAACTAATATAGTTGATTTTATCATTTCTGAGGATATGGACTTACTAACTAGTGGAACAAAATTATTAGTTAGAGATTTTAATATTTATAATAACAAAATTACAGTATATAATTTAAGTAAAATTTTGGAACAACTAAATATTACATATGAAAAATGGGTTGAATTATGTATTATGTTAGGTTGTGATTATTTAAAACGAATTAATGGGGTGGGTCCTAAAAAGTCATTTAAATATATTAAAGAACACGATAATATAGTAAGTATTGTAAATGATTTAAAATCTAAAAATGTAGGACTTAGTAAAAACTATATAGAAGAATTTGATAAATCTAAAAAATTATTTATGAATTATAATATGGATTATTTAAAAAATACTGATAATTTAGTAAAAATTGAAAAATTATATGATAATCAGTTAGATAATATTAAACAATTTATATTTAAATATACAAAGTTAACAGATAAACAATTTTTAAATAGAATTAAAAATATTTATAATAATATATGAATTCAATAAAACATAAAGTCATTGATATTTATAATACACTTCAAACTAAAGTTTTTTTATTTTTTTGTATAATTGCTATTATTATTAGCGCCATTCAATATAAAAGCCTAATTATTATATGTATCCAATTAATTTTATATTATTTTATAGCAGAAGATATTCATTGTAAGATATATGGAGGATGTACATTTTCTTCATGGATAAGTACTATAGTACCTATATTAGGTATTATAGTTTTTATTTTAGATTATTTAGATATATTTAATAATATAAAAACTAAAATAACATATATTTATAATAAATTTGAAGAGATTGTTCCAGAAGGGAAAATGGATATAATTATTAATAAAAAAAAAATTCCTTTATAATTTAATTTAATTTAATTATATTATATATTTATATATGACTAATTATGAATATTTCCAAGAAGAATCTGATATAGATTCAGCATATAAGTCATCTCAATTAAATGATACTAATAGTATACCAGATTGTGAACCTGAAATTAGTGAAACAACAAAACCAGCTATAGAACAATCAACAATAAATAATTTATGGAGTTTTTTAGGTTTATCAACTATATCTAAAAAAAAAAAAATTTATTAATTTGATTGTTCTATTCATGGGTCTAGATGTTTAGAAATGTGTCCTGGTAATTCTAAAAAATGTAATTATAATTGTTTAAAACATGGATTGAATTGTTCTAAAAAATGTATAATTAATCATACAAATGAAACACAAAATAATGTTACTACATCTGTAATATCTAATAATAATAATAATCATAATCACTCACATAAAACTAATAATATTAATAATGTTAATATAGTTAATACTAATAATGTTAATGATAATGTTAATGATAATGTTAATGATAATGTTAATAATATAAATTTTCCATCTGGGAATAAAACTTATTTTGATAATTACGCACCTTTTGATAGTAAATTATGGCCAGGTTATAATCAAACTGGATGGGATTTAGATAAATTAGATAAATATAATACAGATGAATTTATAGAAGTATTGATACCAAATCAATTTCCGGCTAAAACACCCATTCCAAATGTTTTATTTTAATTTATTGATTTTTTTAATTTTAATATAATCTCCTACCTTAATATTTTTATTTTTTATTGTATTTCCATTTACTTCTAATACATATTTACAAAGATTTTTAGTTTTAACACTTTTAGTTGAATGTGGTTTTAAATTTTCATTTAATTCTAAAATTTTTCCATTTTCATTAAAATATATGGCATCTAACTCTATATATGTGTTTTTCATCCATAATGAAATGACTTGGGGTTCATCGAACTCGAATAACATACCTTGATTTTCTTTTAATTTTTTTTTTCTATTCATAAGTCCTTTTTTTCTTAATTTATGAGATGAAACAACTTTAGCTTCAAAATTAAATGTATTTTTAAAAGATTCTTTATATTTTTTTAACACATTTACTATTTTAGTAATTAATATTATAATTAATAATAATACAATAATATATTTAATCATTATTAATATAAAAATATTATAAATCGTTTATTTGAAGTATTAAAAACATTAATAGTTTTATATTAATAATGAATGATAATTTAGATTTAGATTTAGATTTAGAAAAATTAGATTTTACAAATTTTGATATAAATGATATGAATTTAAATGAGAGTTTAGATGATAGTTTTAAAAATATAATATATTCTTATCCTTTTTATTCAGATGATAATTACGAATATGAATTTAGAGTAACATTCGAAAATAATAATTTAATATTAGATGAAATAAAATATGATGATAATAGTAATTTTGAAGATTGTGTTAAAATTATAGCAAATATATTAAATAAACCTATTAAACATGTATTATCACTTATTAATAAAAATATAGATATAAGAGATGAAAAAACTAAACTTACAAATGATATTGTATCAATTATAAATAATAAAAACCCTAATTTTGATATAGAATTAGAAAATAATAAAAAAGCAATTCTTTTAGATCTTTATAAAGATATAAAGGATATTTTGGTTTAATAATTAAATTAAAATTGATTTAAGTTTTATTTAATTACTTATTTATAATAAGTAATTTTATGGTTGATTCATGGTCATACGACTCTGATACTGACTATAATTATGACAAATCTATATTATGGACGAATGATTATTTTAAAAAAATTAATTCACTATTAGATTGGAATAAATTTAATTTATATTTAGATTACGATACATTTATAAAAAAATATGATATAGAAGAATTATTGTCTAATTTTTTAATATATAATATTAAATATTATAATTCTTATTTTACTATTCCTATAGTCCAAACAGAAATTTCAATGTTCTCTATTTGTTTAGCAAATATTCCTATTGATGATAATTTTAGTAAAAAATTAGAAATATATCTTCAATATAATTGGAGTTATAGTAATATATTACTAGTATTTTTAAATATAATTGATAATAATAATTTAGATTTATTTACATTAGTATATGATAAGTACTCTAAAATAATTGAATATAATACTATATCTTATTCAAAATTAGATTATAATATTGTAAATCATAGTCTATTATGTTCTAAATCTATTTTTGAACGTATTTGTAAAGATGTTAATATATTTAAATATATAAAACCTCATATAGAATTAAATCTTTATATTGATAATTCATATGATTTTTTAAATATGATAGCTGATAATATTGTAACATTTAATTATAATTCTAAAATACAAAAATGGAATTATAATAAAACAGAAAATGGATATATATATAGTTTAACAACATTTATGAATAGTTGTATAGAAATGTATAAGGATAACTATGGTAACAATACCAATTGTTATAATAAACTAATTGAAATATTTATATTAAAAATTAATGATTTTGAAATAATAAATGAATATTTAGCGTTATGTATAAAAAATAAAAATTATAATTTATTAAAAAACTATTTTAATAAAAGAATACTTATTTTAAAAGATTTAAATTTTAATAGTTTATTACATTTTTTGGTAGATATGTTTGATAAAGCAAATAGTTATAATAATAGTATTCAAAATGATATTATAAACATTTGGAATTTAATATTTCCATATATTAAAAAATATTCATCAGATTATATTCACCATTATTTTACTGCTAATAGTGTAAATAAATTAGTGGCGTTTAAAAAATCCCTTAATATTATTATACAAATAGAACCGTATATAAAAGATTGGAATGAATTAGATTTTTGTCAATATACACCTATTTTAGATGCTATAAGATATAGTAAATATGAAACAGTATTTTACATGATAACGAATTATGATATTAATTTAAATGTAGAATCGTTAGATGATAATACTATTTTATCATGTTCTTTAATGAATTCAGATTTAAGAATTATAGATTTTATTTATAAATATATTTTAGAAAATAATATTGTTTATACTGAAAGTAATTGTGTTACTATTTTACAAGAATATGATTTAAATTCATTTAAAAAATATAAGAAAAAATTTGATATATTTATTAGTTTATGTGGTGAAAAATATATACCATATATATTAGAAAAATTAATATATTATAAACCACTAGTAAAACATGTAATAAACAAATACGATTACAAAATAGAATTAAAAAAAATTCATATAACTAATAAAAAAATATTTAATTGTTCTGATCTAAATAAAGAATATTTAAAGTTTTTTGTAGATAATATAGATTATGAAAAATCAAAATATAATGTAATTATTGAATATATTAGTAATATAGGTTGTATAGATTTAGTAATAGAAATATTTAAATATATGTTATCAAAAATAAATTATAACAAAATAGATATTTCAACTTGTAATAGTACTACTCTTTTTTTAAAAGTATATGATAATATTAAACATAATAATTGTAATAAATGTAAAGATTATGATAATAAAAAACATTTTATTAAATATATTGATTTTATGAAAAAAAATATAATTACAAATGAGAATAGTTTAATTAATACTGATTTTCATTCTAATTTAAACAATTATAATGAAATTAGTGATATATTATTTAAAAATGGGTTTTATTTTACTAAATATTTATATGATTATTACATTGATGATTCAAAAATAAATAATATAAATTCAATGTGTATTATTAAATTAATAAATTTAAAAAAACTATCCAATACACAATATAGTATTCCATTTTTAAATTGGGGTATTGTTATATGTAAACTAAAAATGTATGTTAGAAAAAGGTTTAATAAATGTAAACAATCATTTATACATAAAGTTAAAAATATACACAATGAAATTAATATAACAAAATCAGTAATAGTAAATAATATACCAACACATTTAACACCATTAGATTGTTATAAACCTTTAAATGAAACCCATAAATATATTTCTATAAAAGTTGATGGTATATTTAAAAAGGGAATATTTGATATATATCCAGATTTAAATTTAAATGAAGATTTAGAATATGAATTTGTTAAAGATGATAATATATGCTATATTTTTGAATCGTATGAAGAAACTATACATATTAGAAATGAACATCCTTATATCACAAATAAAATATATCCATATTTAAATCTAAATAATTATAAAGATATTTTACTAGATTATAATACGTTAGAATCTATTTCTATTAAGAATTTTATTAAATCTAAACCATTTAAAAAAAAATTGTGGGCAAAATATGTATTTAAAATTGACGAAATGTCGCATTTAGATTATTTAATATTATTAGATAATATTTCACTATTAAGTTTAGATTGTATAACTAATGATGGTTGGATATTAAATGGTAATAATAGTATATATAAAATTAAACCTAACAAATTATTAACTTTAGATCTTTTATGTAAATCTAATAGATTATATGATAAACAGGATAATATATATGAAAATATTTCTAAAAAAAAATTAATTAATAATACAATTTATAGATGTTATTATGATAATGGATGGCAAGCTAAAGAAATAAGATATGATAAATTTATTCCTAATGATGATACTATTTGTAAATTTATTGATAAATCACAAAAATTGTCATGGAATATTAAAGATATAAAATTAATTAATTGTTACTATCAGAAACACTATAATAATAAATCTAATTACAAATTGTCTATTAATTTAAGTAATAAAAGTGTATTAGATTTAGGTTGTGGATATTCGACGAAATATGTAGGTATTGATATAGATCCTAAAGTATTAAATCATAAAAAAAAAGGTGAAATTTATATATGTGATTTAACACAAAAATGGGATTTAGAAGAACAAATAAAAGAATATAAAAACATTTACCATTATTTACCAAATATTACAGATTTTATGAAAAAATATAATAATTATAAATTTGAGGTAATAGTAGCTATTAATAGTATTCATTATTTATTAAATAGTAATCATGATATGTTATTTTATAATATAAATAAATATACTAAAAAAAATAGTTTATTTGTAGTTAAATTCTTAGATAAAAATTTATTAAATATGTTACTAAAAAAAAATAAATATATATGTAATGGAAGTAGTTTTGTTAGAGAATGCGATGATTCTAAAATAAAAATATATTATGATTGGGTTCATACTGATTCAATTAGTGAAAATATATATAGTAAGAATGATTTAGAAACTATATTTAATAAATATGGTTGGAAATTAAAAGAATATAATAAAAATGAATTAAATAAAACCATGACTGATTGGGATAATTATTTTATGTGTTTTTCTACACTAATATTTATTAGAACCTAATTTATTACCTTTACCACTAAAAGATTTAAATTCATTACTAGATATATTCTCTTTTTTTAGTTTTTTTTTATTTAATGATGAATTAATAGTTGATATAATTTTTGATTTTGGTTTTGGTTTTATTATAGGTTCAATATCAATTTCTAATTCTTCAATCTCATCTATAGAAACATTTGGTTCTGGTTTACAATCTAAAATAGATAATGCTATTATATTATTACCATAAATTAAATTTATAGTTGTATTTGCTGATATAACTGTATATAAATTTTTAAGATGTGCTTCTAGATATTTTTTTTTATCTTCTATTTTATAAAATTCTTCAGATTGTGATTTTATTTTAATATATGTTGCTTTAGGTAGTGGTTTACTAAGTATTTTCATTTCTATTTTTTCATTTTCAACTAAATTTAAATTATAAAATATATGATTTGGAATATAAATTTCATCTATAAATTCTTTAAATTCTAATACACCTAAATATAGATGTTTATATTTAATTGTAATTGGATATACTATATTTTCATATTTAGATAATTCATATAGAATATATTTAGGACATATTACTTTATTACCATTATTATTATATTTACATTTTGGACTTTCATCATTATAAAATGTAAATGGTAGTGCTTTTACTTCTATATCAATATCATTATTATTAATAATTAAATTTGAGTTAATATTTTGTTGGATATTTTCCATATTATATTATATTACAATTTTAATTCTTAAATTATTTAATCATATTTCTCTAAAAATTAATTAAATAACTTATAGAATTTTATTTATTAGTATGTTCTCCTTGTAGACCAGACCATTTCTTTTTTTTAAAATTAATATGTCTATGAACATCTGGTCTATTTTTAGCAAATCTACGACGTACTTCTTCTTCGATGGCAATAATTTTCTTTTGTTCTTCAACAACAATTTCACCAGTTCTATCTCTACATTTTTTCTTTAATAGTGCTTTAGTAATATTTGGATCATAACTTGAATTATAAGAACTGTCTTGTTTTGAAGAACTATAAGGAACATCTTTAATAGTAATGTTATTTTCTGTTATACTTAGATATTTATAGTGAAAAGCAAATAAATCCATTCTATATTCATCTAGCTTATTATCATTATCTGTTGTATTACCAATTCCTGTAAAATTTAATTTTAATTTATCATCATCTTTTGAGAAATTAAAAGTTCCACTAGGTTGATATTCTTCCGGATGAAGAGAAAATGAATAACAATATATATATTTTCTTTTTTCATTATTAACTCCACCAGGAACATTGCTATGATATTTATAAGGTTGAATAGTTCTAAAATGTGTTGCATCTGTCACTTCAAATCTAGAATCATTTGAAATCTTCATTTCTAAAGTTTTAAATGTATCAAATGTTCCATATCCTAATATGCCATTTTCTTCTTCTAATGAATAGTTAAATATATCATTTGGATTATGATTAACTTCTCCCTTATCAATGTCGCCACCTACTTTATTTCTATTAGGTGCTTTATTATTTATAGTGCCACCTGCTTCTGGAATTTTTAATCGTTTTTTGCTTCTTATAACCCATATTAATTCTTTAACTGGATTATTTAAGGTTAATGTTGTTGTTGGATCTAAAGATTCATTAATTGTTGTAATTTCAATAAGATATTCATTTGGTAAATTTGTTTTAATTCTATTTTCTTCATCTGAATCTAAAAATACATATGTAGTAAAAAATTTAAAATTTGTTATTCTACAAGTATCATTAAATGAGAATGAGTCAAATTCTGGTGCAGCGTCTTCTGTAATTTTATAATTTAATAAACTTTTTAAACTATTTAACTTTATATTTATTTCAACATCACCTTCAGAAAGTAAAAAAATAGGCAATGCCAATCCTGGATTTCTATTAAAATAAAATTTTAATGGAACATAATATCTTGAGTTTAGTTGTTTTATGTTAGGGTTATATTCAATATCATTGTGTTTCCCAACTAGTTGCCATTCTTTTTTATATGGATCTGTTAATTCATTCCATATATCTAACCATAAACCTGTATGCTTATCAATAACTTGTTGTTTTATTTTTAACTCAATACTATCAATTATAGCATATCCTACAGCATTTACCCAATGACAATATTCATTCCAACCATTGACCGCACCTTCCCCTACACGACCTTTATATTCTATTATGTTCTTGGTACTATTTCTACCATTACCATTAATTGCTGGAGGTAATGTAAATTCAATATGCATATCATGAATTAAAGTTCCAGTTTTTGGTATTTTATATGTAAGACTTGAACCAAATTCTAATCTATCTTCTTTACCATTTGATACAGATGTTGCTGCTATTTTTTTAGATTCTAATCCAAAATTAGTATGTCTTTTATATACTTTTTTAAAAAAGGTAATTTGTGGATTTAAACTAAGTATATCATCACCAGTTCCTTTTTTAGAACCTAAACTTAAACTTCCTCCACCCATACTTAATAATATATTTAAATATATTTATTTAAATGATTTTTTAAACTATTTAAAATATATTTATTTTTATAACTTAAATAGTTATTAATAAATAAAATATATGGCAAATATATTTGATGAAACACTTGAAGTTAATAATAATATATTTCTAACACAATTTCCAGGAACAAATAATACAGGTGATAATGATAGTAAAAGAGAAAGTATTATACAATTTAAAGGATTTGACTCAAATATTCAAGAAGGTGTTTTGGCAAGTATAACAGCAAGTCATTCTGGTTCTGTAACAGATCATAAAGGTAAAATTAAATTTAATATAAATGATGGATCATCAAATAATAATTTACATAATATTATGACTATAGGACCTGCTGAAATTAAAAATTCTGGTGCTTTACAAGCATCTACAAATTCTCCAGCAACTATAACATTAGCTTCTACGGCTAGTTCTACAGACGATTTTTATAATAATTATAATTTAAAAATAATAAGTGGCAATGGAATAGGTCAATTAAGAAAAATTATTGATTATGTAGGAAGTTCAAAAATAGCGACATTAGAATCAAATTGGACTACAATACCAATCGCAAATGATAATTATGAAATTTTATCTTCTTCTGTCTCAATTATTGGTGATTTAAATGTATCTTCTATTATATCTTCTACAAACACCACTATAAAAGATAATATGATAGAATTAAATACTGGCGCTGCTTCTAATACACACGATAGTGGAATACTTATTGAAAGAGGAACCACTGGAGATAATGCATTTATGGGGTGGGATGAAAGTGAAGATAGATTCATACTTGGAACAACTACAGCAATTAATACAGATACTGGTGATTTAACTATATCTCCGTCACCATTAGAAATATCAAATTTATTTTTAAAAACAAATAGTTCTACTATTAATTTTGGTGCTAATAGTGATGTATCTTTAACACATGTTCCTAATACAGGGTTAGTATTAAATTCTACCACTACCAATACTGATTTAACTATTAAATCATCAAATACATCAGATGGTGAAGCTCATTTAACTATGATAAGTGATAATGGTGAAAATGTAGGAGATGGATTTCAAATTAAAACAATTAATGGTCAATTAACATTCGCATCTGATCATAATTTAAGTGGGACTTATGGAGAAACAATCTTAACATTAACAGGACATGATACAGATAATAGTAGAGCAGTAGCTATAACAGGTACTTTAGATGTCACCGGCGATACTTCAGTTTCAACCTTTGATTCTAGTGGCGCTACTTCACTTGCTACTGGTGGTGGCGCTGTTAATATTGCTTCAACAGGATTAATGACTACTATTAAAGGAACTCTTAATGTGGATGAGGCAGTGACATTAGATACTACTTTAGATGTCACCGGCGATACTTCAGTTTCAACATTTGATTCTAGTGGCGCTACATCACTTGCTACTGGTGGTGGCGCTGTTGATATTGCTTCAACAGGATTAATGACTACTATTAAAGGAACTCTTAATGTGGATGAGGCAGTGACATTAGATAATAATTTAAGTTTAGTATCTGATGGTGTAGTGTTAAATTTTGGTGTTAATAACGATGTAAATTTAAGTCATGTTCATGATACTGGAATTTTGTTAAATACAGATAAACAACTACAATTTAGAGATAGTGATATTTATATTAATTCAAATAGTGATGGTAATATGACTTTAAATGCAGACACAGGTATTAATTTAAATATTAATAATGATAATAAAGTTAATATAACAACTACAACAACAACATTTGGAACTAATATTACTACTAGTGGTATTACGGCTACTGGAACATTAAATACAGCGATTCTTAATACATCTGGAGAGGTAACATTTACAGGTAATGGTGCTAGTATAACTGGTGGAACGGGATTGAATATATTTTTAGGTAATATACCAACTGGGTTAGGTTCAGCTACAAATAATGTAGGTCTTGGTGTAGGTTCATTAAATGGTATAACAGGAACCGATAATACGGTGGGTATTCAAAATACTGCAATAGGTTATAATTCTGGAAATAGTATAACAACTGGTACTAATAATACATGTATTGGATATGAAGCTGATACTACTAGTTCAACAATTCAAAATGAATTTACCTTAGGAAATGGTAGTATAACAACATTAAGATGTGCGAATCAAACTATAGCATCTCTTTCTGATGGACGAGATAAAACGAATATAGTTGATTCTACTTATGGATTAGATTTTATTAATACTTTAAGACCAATTCAATTTACATGGAATAAAAGAGTATTAGTTAATGGTGACGAAACTTTTAGTAAAAATGGTAAAGATGAGTTAGGATTTATAGCACAAGATTTTCAAAAAGTTATGCCTAATAATGAGAATGATATATTAGATTTGGTTCATGATTCTAACCCAGATAGATTAGAGGCTAGATATGGGAAATTAATACCCATATTAACTAAAGCTATTCAAGATTTATCTGGAATAGTTAAAGAATTGAACGAAAAAATTAAGAAATTAGAATCATCCCCTTAAATTTAAACAAAAAATAAAAATATTTTATAATAATATATTATAAAATGGCAACGAAATTATTTTTAGCGAGTGACGATGGTTCTCATGAACTTGAAATGAAATATTCTGGAACTGCGGCTTCTGGAAATGATTGTGGGCTTATATCTTTTAAAGATAATAGCAACACATATGTTAAAATTTTAGCAGAATGTCAAGATGCTACAGGAAGTTCACAAGATGGTAAACTTTCATTAACTTCATTAGTTGGTAATGTTGACCACTCTTTTTTATCATTTACTGGGTCAAATAATTTAACTTTGGAGGGTGGTGATGGTGCAGATATATTAGTTGGACCCACTTTAGCAGATGGTAAAACATTAAAACTAGGTAAAACTGGCGCTACAGAAATGGTATTTACACCACACGACACACCAGCAAATGAAAAAATATCATTAACTAATACATCAGGTGATGCTGCTGATGCTATATCTATTACTGCTACTACAGGTAGTTTAGATCTTAATGCTGGTGATAATGTAACTATAGATGCAGCAGATGAAATATCAATAACTACATCTTCTGCTGATGGACATATTACGTTAACTAGTGCTCATACAGCAGGAGTAGCTTTTCATATTGATGCCAATGCTGCTGCAGATTCAGAAGTTCAGATTGATGCAGGTATTTTAGATATTGATGTTACTGCTGGTGCCACTATTGATGCTGTCGGTTTAGTTCTAAATGGAGGAGCCAGCGCATCTTCATTTAGTGTAACTACAGGTGCAGCTGATGCCAAAGATTTAACTTTCGCAGTTTTAGGAGGTGGTGATTCATCTTTATTATTAACTTCATCAGGTACTGGAAGTGATGCAATATCGATTGATGCCTCATTTGGAAGTATGTTAGTTGGACCTTCTTTAGCAGATGGACAAACATTAAAACTAGGGAATATGAATTCTACAGAAATGGTATTTACACCACACGGCACACCAGCAGATGAAAAAATATCATTAACTAATATATCAGGCGATGCTGCCGATGCTATTTCTATAACATCTATAGATGGTGGCATATCATTAAGTGTTGCGGATGAGAAATATGTTAATATTGACCAAAGTTTAAAACTTACATCAATAACAGCTCCATCAACAACAACGAATCAATTATATAATGTTGGTGGAACATTAACATGGGATGGAACTAGTTTAACAGGTGGCGGTGGTTCTTCAACACTCAATGGATTAGACGATGTAATAAAAAATATTACAAATTTTACTGGTTCATTATTAATTCAACCAGACAGTGGAAATTCTGCTCCATCCATGACGGGGTCACTATCAAATGCTATTAATAATATAGGTATAGGTGATGAGGTATTTGAAGTATTATCAAGTGGTACAGACAATACATGTTTAGGTCATGATGCAGGTAAACTCATAACTACCGGAACAAACAATACTTGTGTTGGATCTGGTACTGTTATAGCTGCAGCAGTAAATAATCAGACCGCAATTGGTAATGGTGCTACATGTAATGCAGTAAATCAGACGGTGCTAGGTAATGGAGCAACAGGTTCTGGTTCTAATGAGATTACATTAGGTAATGCTTCTGTTACTGCCCTAAGATGTGCTGATACTACAATTGCTTCTCTTTCAGACCAACGAGATAAAACGGATATAGTTGATTCGTCTTATGGTTTAGATTTTGTTAGCACACTAAGACCAGTTCAATTTAAATGGGATAGACGAAACTTATATCCAGGAGATGACACTAGTGGTATGAATGGTAAAACTCGAGTTGGTTTTATAGCACAAGAATTACAGGCAGCAATGCCTGCTAACGAAAATGATGTATTAGATTTAGTGTATGATGTTAATCCAGAACGAATTGAGGCCAAATATGGTAATCTTATACCTATTCTAACAAAAGCAGTTCAAGACCTTTCAGCCGCAAATGATGCATTAGTTGCCAGAGTTGCGGCTTTAGAATCCGCATAATTTTTCTAATTTATAATTTCTAATTTTTAATATAAATTAATAATATGAACCTTATTAAACTACCTATAACTATTTTAGATAATATTTTTTTATTTATAAATGATACAGATTCTTATGCTAATATAAGAATTTCTTGTAAATCCATACATTTTGTTTTAAAAGAAATTAAACGCTATTATAATAATAAAATTTTAAAAGAATTATTTGTATTTTCAGATGGAAAACTTGATGGATATCATATAAAATGGTATATAAATACAAAGTTACAATCTATTGTTTTTTATGTAAATTCAAAGAAAAATGATGAACAAACATATTATTATCCATCTGGTAATATAAAATTAATAAAACTTTTTAAAAATGGAAAACTAAATGGATTAGAAAAACAATATAGTAATTTTGAAAATATATTAGTAAGACAATGTGAATATAAAGATAATATTAAAATAAATGATGAGATAATATATGATAAATATGGTGATATATTATATACAAAAACCCATATTAATAAGAATATATACAAATTAAAATATAATAATGGTTATAAAAAAATTGAGGCAACTTTTATTAATGATTTACTTCATGGGAAAAAAATCATTACTTATTTAAAAAATAATTATTTGATATATTCGACATATAACAAAATAATTAAAACATATAGTTATGGACGATTAATATCTATTAGTAAATACAAAAAAAATAATTTAATAGAAAAGTTTTTTCTAAAAAATGGTAAAAAAAATGATTGGGCTTTTAAATGGCATTCTAATAATAAATTAAAATCATTATGTTATTTTAATAATAATAAATATGAAAAATCATTAAAAAATTGGAATGATAATTATAGTTTTATAGAAACAATTAATTTTTCCAATAATTTACCTCATGGATTATATAAATCTAAATCAAAATTTATTAAAAAAACGATTCCATTTATTAATGGAATTATAGATGGTTATATTATAGAACAAATAAAATGTATAAATTTACTTTATTATATAAAATTTAAAAATAATGAATTTGATAAAGTAATTAAGAAACAAAACAATATATCTTGTGAAGAAATATTTTTAGATATAGGTTATTTCAGTTATACCAAATATAAATATGGGAAAAAACAATATTCATTCAAACTTATTAATGATTATATTAATTTTGTAAAATATGATAATGATAATGATAAACCAGTATTTACAATATCACATATTTTAAATCTACCTTCTATTAATACATATGTTTAATTTTTTTGATATTTTTTTATTTAAAGGTTTATCTAGGTAATATTATAGATAATAATATTTATTATGACCTTAATTGATGATTATTTGAAAGAACAATCACATTTTTCCAATAAATATGGTGAAAGAACGATTGTTCTAATGCAGGTCGGTCATTTCTATGAATGTTATGGTGTTGACAACATGGAGGAACAAAGCAATAGTTCTAATTTATATAGATTATCAGATGTATTGGATATACAACTCACAAGGAAAAATAAAAATATAACAGAAAGTTCAAGAAAAAATCCACTTATGATAGGTGTCAATATTTATTCAATCGATAAATATATTCAAATGCTTCTAAATAATAATTATACAAGTGTATTAATAGAACAAGTGAGTGATCCTCCATATGTTGAACGAAAAGTAACAAATATATATAGTCCAGGTACAAACGTTCAATATAATCTTAGAGGTCAGACTAACAATCTTATGTGTATTTACATTGAATCAAATAAATCACTACACTCGGCATCAGAAAATATGTGTATAGGAATTTCTACTATAGATTTATCGACTGGTAAAAATATAGTCTATGAACTCTATTCAAATGAAAATGATAAAAATTATGGATTAGATGAGATTTTCCGATTTATCCAAACATATGATCCAAAAGAAATATTTTTTATTAAGAAAAACCTTAATCATTCTAATGATTTTTTAAGTAATTATTTAGATTTGAGTCATAGAGTCGTCCATTTTAAAGATGAAATTAAGAAGGAGTATTATGAATTAAATTATCAGAAAACCTTGCTAGATAAAATATTTAAAAATACTGGATTATTATCAGTCGTTGAATATTTAGATTTAGAAAATAAACATTTTGGATTGCTAAGTTATATTTGCGTATTAGATTTTGCTTATGAACATAATTCAACTATTGTAGAAAAAATTTCAAAACCTAATATTTGGAAATCAGAAAAATATTTAACATTAACAAATAATACTATTAATCAATTAAATTTAGTAGAACATCAAGGACAAGTATCATCAAATAAATATAATTCACTCTATGCTGTAATAAATAATGCTAGCACATCTATTGGAAAAAGATTGCTTAGAGAAAGACTATTAAATCCTATATTAGATACAGAAGAACTCAATAAAAGATATGACTATATTGAATCAATGTGTAATAGTAACTCACCAACATATTATAAAAATTATGAGGTTAATTTAATAAAAATTCAAGATATTGAAAGATTACATAGAAAAATGGGATTAAAAATGTTACAACCATCAGACTTTGCTGGATTAGATTTTTCATATGAACATATTAAAAATATTTTAGAAATAGAAAATGATAGTATAAGTAGTTTAACACCATCACACGAAATATTAAAAGAATTTAATTTATTTATAGAAGAATATAACCGTGATTTTAATATGGATGAAATTGTTAAATATCATTTAGATAAAATTAGTAGTAGTTTTTTTAAAGCAAATGTCTATAAAGACATTGATGAAGTTCAATCAAAAATAGATAATAGTAGATTTATTTATGATACTATCATATCTAAATTATCTAAATTTGTAGAAGATTCAACTAAATCTAAGAAATTTAAAGCTCCACTTTTAAAATTAGATAATAATGATCGTGATGGATATTATCTATCTCTTACTTCAAAACGTAGTGAATCATTAAAACGAAATTTGAAAAAAGATAATTATCCAGTAATAGATATTAAGTTTACTAATAAAACTATTTCATTTACTACAAATGATATTGAAACTAAAGTGGCAACAAAACCTAATGTAAAAATATCTAATACATATTTAAAAGAATTATCTAGTAAATTAGTGAATTTGGAACATCAACTACAAGAATTATGTAAAGATAAATTTTTAGAAAGATTGGAATACTATGATAATAAATATTCTAATAGTTTAAAAAAAATAACAAATTATATTGCTAATATAGATTTAATAAAAAGTATAGCTAAAACATCATCAAATTATGGTTATGTAAGACCAACTATTATAAATTCAAATGATAGTTTTATAGAAGCAAAAGAAATAAGACATCCAATTATAGAAAGAATAAATAATAATACAAATTATGTTACTAATGATATTAAATTGGGTATAGATACAAATGGAATATTATTATTTGGAACAAATGCTTCTGGAAAAAGTAGTTTAATGAAGGCAGTTGGTTTAAATATTATTATGGCGCAAGCAGGTTTTTTTGTGGCTGCTAAAGAATTTAATTATAGTCCATATGAATATTTATTTACTAGAATTAATAATAATGATAATATTTTTAAGGGTGAATCTTCATTTGCTGTTGAGATGGGAGAACTTCGCAGTATTTTAAAAAGAGCTAATAATAAAAGTTTGGTATTAGGTGATGAACTATGTTCTGGAACAGAAAATATTTCGGCACTCTCTATATTTTCATCAAGTGTAATAAAATTGGATGAACGAAGAACAAGTTTTGTTTTTGCTACACATTTACATGATTTATGTAAAATCCCTCAAATAACTAATTTAGATAGTATAAAAATGTTTCATCTAAAAGTAATTTTTAATGAAGAAACAGGAGAATTAATATATGATAGAAAATTAGAAGAAGGAAATGGTCCAACTATTTATGGGTTAGAAGTTTGTAGAGCAATGGATATGGATATAGAATTTTTAAAATTATCTGAACAGATTAGAAAACAAATTTTGGGAGAATCTGAAACACTATTAAATACTAAAAAATCACATTATAACGCACAAGTATTCGTCCATGATTGTAGCATATGTCAGGAGAAAGCTGAAGACGTCCATCATATTAAATTTCAATGTACTGCAAATGAAAATAAAATTATAGAGTCTCATATAGTGAAAGATTGTAAATCAAATTTAGTTCCATTATGTAAAAAATGTCATAATAATGTTCATAATGGTGATTTAAATATAAAAGGATGGATTCAAACCAGTAATGGTATAAAATTAGACTATAATTATATAACTAAAGATGAATGTATAGAGAAAAAAACAAGAAATAGGAAATTAGTTGAAGAACAAATAGAAATTATAGTGAATCTAAAAAATGATAATCCTAAAATAACTGGAGGTCAAGCTTTAATATATTTAGAAAAAAGACATTCTATAAAAATTTCTAAAGCAACATATAGTAAAGTTATTAAAGGAACATATTGATTTTATAAAATTGATTTAAAGTTTTTTACTTTTTATTAAGTAAATAACAGACAACAATGACCTTTACCAAGAATATGAACACTTTTATGACTATGATTGCTTTTACAGCAATGACAAATATGATTTTTAATCCAGTCCAAGTAGATGCCGCGTTTGGACTACCTGATAATGTAGAATTTGTAACAAATATGTATAATTCATCTAATTGTTCAACAAATTCTTCTTATAGAAATATTATACTTAATCATTTCTGTTATGATACTAAAATTGTAGATGGATATCCAAAATGTTGTAATGAAATTCTAAGTGGTATTAGTTTGTTTGAAAATGTGTCATTTAGACAATGTATTAAAACTAACATGACATTCTCTAATCTAAGTGGTATTAGTTACGATTGTAATATGACTCATATGAATCATTTGAATACTGCTAGTGCTCTTTCATATGTAGGACTTATTTCTATGGTTATTCTAGCTTTTATTGTAACCGTATATTTCGCTTGGTGTGTATGTGGAAATGGGAGGAAATCATATGATCGAATGTAAATTTATTATAAATATTTTACTAAAAATAACTGAATATTATTATCCTTATCTAATCCTTTAAAATAGTCAATAAATCCATATTTATAATATAATTTTTTTGCTGGAATATTTGTATTTTTAATTTGTAATATAAGATGATCTTTATTTTCTTTTTTAGATAAATTTATAATCTTAGTTAAAAGTTCTTTACCATAACCCATTTTTCTATATTTTTTATTTATACAAAAATTATTAATATAATATCCATTCCATGATATTATTGGAATCTCATTTAAAAACTTTGTTGGAGTTAAATAACATAAACCTTTATTATTTTTACTATATATAATTTTAGAATATTTGTAATATTTATTAAAATTATTTATTTCTGTATTATTGAAACATTCATTTAACATTTTAGGATGATTAAATATATTTGTAAAATATTCATTATTTTTTAAAACGATGAGTAAATTAAATAATAAAAAAAATGTTAAATAAAATTTATAATTTATCATTATAATATTATAAATATTATAGAATTGAAAAATGTAATTTAAAATAGATTTTGCTTGAGTTTAATTATTATTTCACATTTATTATCTGTAGACATAGAATCTAATAGTTTTCTATCTTTTTCTATTTCATCATCAGCCCATATTTTTTTTAATTTAGCATTATCTAATAAAATATTTATTATAAAATCTAATGTTTCGGTATTTAAAGTATATATCATAGATATAAAATTATTTGAATTAATATATATTGGATTTGTAATTAATATATTGGGAATATCATACAAAAAATATGTTTTTGCTTTATAACCTAGTTTAATCATACTTTTTTTAGAAAATGTATGTTGTTTTATATTATAACTATAACCTAATTGGCAATCAATTTCCTTATCCGTAATTTTTTTAATATGTTCTTCGTCTAATGTTTGTAAAATAGGATCTAATATAGTATTAAATGAAATATTATTAATATCTAACTCAAAATCTTTACAATAATCTTTTATGGATCCATGTATAGATATTAGTTTATACATATCTAATATATAATTTGAATCTAATTGAAAATGCGACCCTTTAATAATATTTATTTTAGATCTTTCTTCTTCTGTTAATATATATGAATCTATCATTTTCCATAAGTTAGATATAAATATTTTTGTTTCATTTTCAATAGAAATATTGGTATTATTTAAAATGGTATGTATATCAGCTATTAATATAGTAATAGTATGTCCTAATTTAATTAAATCTATGATTTTATTTAATATATATATTATTTTAAAATCTATCATATTATTAACTTTTATACCCCAATAAATACTAAACAATCCATTTTTTAATTTATGATTAAATGATTTATTCCTACCAACAATATTAGAAATATCATTTAATACTTTATTAAATTGTTCCTTCATCATATTAATAATAAATATATTTTTAAATTTAAATTTAATTATCTTATTTATTTAAGTTCTTAGAGTCTATTTTTTTTTGTTCTACTACTGATTTAAACTTTAGATTCGATTGATTTTTTTCATCTTTTAACCATTTATACCAGTTTGCTGTCCATTCATTATATTTATTTATATCATGATTTCCATATTCATGTAATATAATGTCATCTAAATATTTAGTATCCATTATAATTATTTAATGTATATTTATCTTTAAATTTTATTAATTACAGATATTTAATTTTTTTTTATAATATTATATTATAAAATGAATGATGAAGTTAAGGTTGCAACTTGGAATATATTATCCGATGGATTATATGACGGTGAATTTTTAACACCTGAGGGAGATGATAGTACATTAGTATGGGAAAAACGAAAAAATAAAATATATAGTTGTTTAGCTAGTTTTTTTAATAATGGTGGTGATATATTTGCCACTCAAGAAAATGATCGTCCAAATGAAATACTTAAAGGAGTACAGGCAATGTGTCCACAAGAAAACATAGAACATGTTATATGTCTAAAACATAAAAAAGAATCACAAGGTAAAAGATTAGCATCTAAAAGGCGGGTGGAGGAAGACGAGGCAATCGTTATAAATGATACTATTACTGTTTATTATAATTCAAAAAATGTTAGTCTGCTCCCTACTTCACGTACACAGGGGGGAAACACATCTGAACTTATGGGAGATCCTGATGATCTTGTTAAATTAAATCAGAATCCTAATCAGAATCCTAATCATAATCATAATCTACAATCTGCTTTAAGTCAAATTGATTTGGACTCAGAACTAGCAGCAATGTTAACATTTAAAAAAAATGAAAAAACATTTGTTGTTGTAAATGCACATTTAAAATCTGGAGAAAATGCTGAAGCTGCTAAAAAGCGTAATACACAAATGACGGACATCATGACAAAAATAACTGCACTTGATTCGACGACGGCAACCTCTCTCCCAATAATATTATTAATGGATAGTAATTCATCTAAACATTATCCATCATCCGATGGCGCGTTAAGTCCAACTGAAAATGCTAATGTGGAACTGGGACGTATTTATAGTCCTAGATTTAAAAATATAGTTGGTGATGAAAAAGGAGCTGGATTTGAATGTTTTAAAATGCGTCATGGAGCAGGTGGTCAACCTAACAAATATGGTGAATTAATGTTTGATACTATTGATAAAATTTTAATATCAAACGATTTTTCGTTTGATGATGATGATGTAAATATTATACCAACGTTTATACCATGGCATCGACATGCGAATCGTTCCGCGAGGAGGAGAGATACTATTGAAGATCATATTTATAATTTACGAACAAATAAATATTTAAGATATGCAATGAAAGCATGTGTATTTGGTGCTAATAATCTTTCAAACATTAATATGTATAAACTAGATAAGAACGAACTAGATAAATCAAAAATCATTACGTTAGATAAAAATAATTTTGAAATTATACATAAGTCAAATTCAGGCATCGGTGTTGGTGCGAGCACCAGCCTCGAGAATGTATTGAAAAGCGACGAAATGAGAAAATATGAATTAGACTTAACAAAGACCGCAACGGAAAAGGTGTTGCATGATGAATCCAGATTTGCAAAAGACGCATATAATTCTGATGTCAATTTTAATAATCCTCTTGGTTTAGTTCCCAGAAGTTCACCTGATACAATCAATACCGGTAATGTTGAAAATATATATTGGGATCCAAAAACATTAGTAAAAGCAGTAAAAAAAACTTTTGATACTTCAACTGTGGTGGACGAAAGGATTAGAGGTCAAACAACAATACCTAATGAGACATGTCATATAGAAAATATCACAGATAAAGATAACACAAGTGAAAGCAACGACGAGTTGGTGCAAGCCAAAGAGATAGCAACGAAACCTTTGTTCCCAGCTGATATAAAAAATAGAATGTATCCAAATATGGGTGCTCCATCTGATCATCCACCGATTGAAGCTATATTAACATTATCCAAGTCGATGTCAAGTGATGCAATCCCCACCATGATTTCTGCTCCTTCTGCACCTGCTTCTTATGCAAACGTTGTCGCAGGCACGGGCACGTTCAACCCATCGAGTAGCGGTTTTGTTGCACAACAATCGGCAGCAATCGATCGTCTCGTCCAGTCTTCAATGGGACGAGAACAAGCACCACTGCCACCAACAACAACTCCCCGCCCTATAAGTATGGTCTTCGGCCATGCCCCATCTGCACCAGGCCCGGCGGCGGGTGGTGGTAAAAAACGAACAAAAAGAAGACATAAAGTTAGTAAAAGAAGACATAAAGTTAGTAAAAGAAGACATAAAGTTAGTAAAAGAGGTCATAAAATAAGTAGAAAAAGAAGACACGTTAAAAAAAGAGTAAGTCGTAAAAGACGTAAAATGTAATTATATTTACATTCTAATTTAAATTAATTTAATTTTTATCTATAAGTTTTTCTTTTAATTTATCTAAATTAATTGGTATATTTTTTTTTAATTTATCTAAATATTTAGTATCTGTTTTGTTTGTATCTAAATTAATTGGTATATTTTCTATTTCATGGTCATTAAATGAAATAAGTTCACTTTCATCTAAACATATACATTTGGGTTCTTTAGATTCATCCCAGAGTGCGTTACATCTAGAACATTCATAAAAGTATTCTATATTATTGCTATAATTGTTATCATTATCATTGCTATAATTGTTATCATTATAATAATTAATATCATTGTAATCATTGTTATATTTGATATAATTCTTATCATCGCTATATATAAATGGTCCATGTTCAAGTTCTTCCCAATCTTTATCTGTCATCAGTGGATTATTCATTTAATTAATAATATAAAATTAAATATATTTCAATTTTATATTTTATATATCATATTTTACATTTCATATTTCATATTTAATTTATTTATTTTTCTATGCCTATAATATATATGAATAGTGATGGATTAAATATATTAAGAGAATCGTGTGAAGAATTAGAATCAATATGTAAGCATAATTTAAATAGAATATTAGAATGTATGACTAAAAATCCTAAAACATGTAAACATTTAGAAAAGTACGCTAAAAAATGTGTAATAATGGAAAAATTATGTGATTATACTGCGTGTAATTGTTGTAATGCTGATAGTGTATCTATTCTTATTTTAAAAGAACACAAACAAAAATGTAATGATATGGTTAAACTATGTAAAGATTTAAAAAAGGTATTAAGTAAAGATGTATGTGATTATATAAGATGTGATAAAATGATTAAATTATGTGAAAGTAAAAAAAGTAAAAAAAGTAAAAGAAAATAAAAATAAAATTGTTTCTATTTAAAATAATTTTTAATATAATATACAAACAATGTATAGATATTTATTTAATAAAGTTAAAAATATTATTCCTAAAATTTCTGCTACTGAATTGATAGCATTAAGAACCGGAAATGTTCATTGTGATAGAGATATTTTTAAAGGTGAATTAAAAATACCAGATAAATTAAAAAATGAAGATAATAAATTTGATGAATCTAGAATAACTCATTTACTTAATACTTATGGAAATAGTAAAATATATCCATCAAAAGAAACTAAACAAATATTTAATGTATTGGGTAAAAATAAATTTTTTTCATTTTTAATTCCTAAAGAATATGGTGGTATAAAATTATCAGTTCGTGAATTATCAAATATATTAACTAAAATATCTTCTAAAAATTTAGGACTTGGTGTATCGGTAATGGTTCCTAATTCTTTAGGACCATCTGAACTTCTTATTAATTATGGAACTAAAGAACAAAAAATAAAATATTTACCAGGATTAGCTGATGGAAAATTTATTCCATGTTTTGGATTAACAGGACCTAATAATGGTTCTGATGCTTTAGGTCAAATAGATACAGGTGTTGTTAAAAAGAAAAATGGTAAAATCATAGTTGAAGCATCTTTAAATAAACGATATATTACATTGGCTCCAGTTGCTAATTTAATTGGTTTAGCAATAAAAGTGGAGGATCCAGATAATTTATTAGTTGATGGTAATCCAGGAATTACTGTGTTTTTAATAGAAAAAGATCATGTAAATTTAAAATTAGATACTCATCATAATCCATTAGATATTGGATTTCCTAATGGAACAATAAAAGGAAATATTGAATTGGATTTACAACAAATTATTGGCGGTGAACAAAATTCTGGAAATGGATGGAAAATGTTAATGGAATGTTTAGCAGCTGGGAGAGGAATATGTTTACCGGCAACAGCAAATGCTTCATCTAAAGTATGTACGTATAGTATATTTAACTATATAAAACATAGAAAACAATTTAATATTCCATTAATAAAAATGGAAGGTGTTTCAAATAAATTTTCAAATATGATTTATAATACATGGTTAATACAAACAAGTATTGCTATGACAAATGATATTTTAGATCAAAATAATAAACCAGCAGTTATTTCAGCAATAATGAAACAACAAACAACTGATCGCGCTAGAAAAGTTGTTAATGAAGCTATTGATATTCACGCTGGAAGTGCTATATGTTTAGGACCTAATAATTTTAGTCATAAATTTTATCAAGGAATCCCAGTTGGTATAACTGTAGAAGGAAGTAATACATTAACTAAAAATCTGATTATTTTTGGACAAGGACTTAATAAGAGTCATCCATATATTTATGATATATATGATAGTATAGTATCAGATGATTTAAATAAATTCAAATATAATTTTAATAATATTGTTAAACATTCTCTAAAATTATATTTTAAATCATTGATTACATTTGAAAAAGATAATTTAACAAAACAAACACTACATTTTGCTAATTTATCTAATTTTATAGCGTTATTAGGAGGTGAAATTAAAAAAAATCAAAGTATATCTAGTGATATGGCAGATATATTATCAAATATTTATTTAGGAAGTTCATTAGTTTGGTATCAAGAACATAATAATGTTAGTGCCGTATTAACTAATTATTGTTTAAATAGATTATTAATTGAGAATTCTATATTATTTAATAGAGTTATAGATAATTATCCTAATAATACACTAAGATTTTTACTTAAAAATATGAAAAGACCAATTGAAAGTATTAATTACAATCATAACCATCTATTAATAGATGAAATAGAAACTAATAAAAATATAATGAATCATATAAAAGAACATATTTATATTGATAACTCTTTGGAAAAATTAGAACTATTAGATATGTTTGATACAAATTCTAAAGATTATAAAGAAATATATGAAAATATTATAAGTGTAGAAGAATATAAAAATAAAATTGAAATGTAGTATGCTATTAAATTAATAGTAATAATATTAAAAAAATATTTTTTATTTAGGTCTTTTCAAAATATAATTTACAGTATGTGTATATGATGCTGGATTCCCACACAATGAATCTCCACAACTATCCATATTAGCTATTGTAGCTTTCAAATCACTATTATCTTTTAAATTCCATCTTCCTAAGTTAGTAGTTGGTTGTTTAAACAATCTTTTTGTTAAGTTAGTTAAAAATTTAGATAACATATTTTATATTATATATTATATATTATATATTTAAGTTTTTTTCAATTTTATTATAACGATGATTTAAATAGATGATTTATATCTGTTAATTTAGGAGGTTCATATCCTAATTCACATTGATATTGTTTAAAATTAGTTTCACCTTTAGATCTTAAATATGATTCATCAATAAGTTGATTACCTGTAAAAATGGATGGATCTTCATTAATCATTTCTAAAACACTATCAACAATTATATCTGATTTTCTCCACATTTTTTTATCACCTAAATTATTATTTTTAACAGCAAAACTCTCTATAGGTGTCATTGGCCATAGTGTATTAACTCCAATATTATAACCTTTTAATTCTTCCGATAAACCAATAGCGCCTATAGTCATACCCCATTTACTAATCATATATGCTGATTTATTTTTAACTGTATTTTTAAAATCTACGATATTATCAGGTAGAGGTGGCGATTGATAAATTATATGACCTCCTCCTGACTTTTTTAATAATGGTAAAGATAATTTAGATAAAAAAAAAGCGCCTCTACTATTAACACCATTTATTAAATCATATTCTTTTACATTAGTATCTATTGTTGATTTCCAAGACAAAGCGCCAGCATTATTTATAACTATATCTAATCTACCAAATTTTTCTTCTGTTTTATTTATTAAATTTTCAATATCGTTATAATTACGCATATCTGTTTTTATTGGTAATGCTTTTGTTCCTATAAGTTCAATTTCTTTAGCAACACTATAAATAGTTCCTGGAATTTTTGGATTATGTACCGTAGTTTTCCCAGCTATAACTATATTATAACCTTTTTTAGATAACCCAATTGCTAATGCTCTTCCTATTCCTCGTGTGGCACCTGTTATTAATGCTACTTTATTCATTATATATAGTAGTAATTATATGTTTAAATAATTATTAATTTAAATTAAATTTATAAAATTTATACATCATTAAGTTTATTTTCTAAATAGATTTTATGACATTTTTTAGCAAATGATGTTTCTTTAATAATAGATTCATATTCCGATAATACACGAATATAACTACTATCTGTCATATAAATATATGGATCATATTTGTCTTGACTAAATTGACCTACTTTTATATTATTAGTATCAAATAATTCACCTGTGTTTTCGTCAAATAAATAATCTTTATTTTTATATTTATCTTCAATAGATTTTTTTAGTGGTTGTATAAAAGATAGTATCCAATCAGTCCATGTATTAGATCCATATAATTTCCATTCATCAAATAATGTGTAAGCTTTAATTCCTTTCATAGTTAATTTACTAACATTGAATAACTTAAATAAGTATTCAATTTTAAAATTGATTCAATATATTTAATCAATATTATTAAACATAATGACTTATTTTGAGTTTGGTTTCCAACATACAAATGAATACAATAATTTAAAAAAAATTTATGAAAATAAAAATGTATCTAATATAAAATTTAATTTATTTCAAGGGGATATTACAAGTGGAATAAATTGGATATGGGCTCAAAATGAAAATACATTAAATTATTTTACTAGTTTTATTGATTCTATAAATATAAATGAAAAATTAAAACAAATATCTAATGATAAATTTAAAGTAAGGGGTGCTAGTTTTATTACTATTGATCATAATATAGTTAATAGTTCTGATTTTCATTATGATGTGAGTTGTCAATATGATGGAGATGATACCCATATTTTAACAATTCTATTTCCATTATATAATTTAGAAAAAGATATGGGTCATTTAGAATATAAAAATAATGAGGAAACTAAAGTATATACATATGATATTAATAAACTTATAATTTGGGATTCATGTAAATTTTTACATAGAACACAACCATATATTATTACACACCCTAAACAACGTGTATTAGTTTCAATAAATTTGTCTACAGATAAAAAATGGGCAGTAGATGCTGTTAATAATTGTTTAAGATATCAAGGAAATTTATTATGGATTGACTAAATAAACCTATAACTATTACTATATTTTACCAAATTACCAAGATGTTAATGGTGAAAAAATCATAGTGATATTATTTTTAATTTTTTATTGGGAATGATATCATAGGTTTAAATGTTGGGAGACTATCAGATTTGTAAACTTTCCAATATAAATCATTACTATAATGAACTATAAGATGTGAATCTTTTGAGAATTGATCAAACATTTTTTTAATAATTGCTTTATCTTTGTATATTTTGGAAAAACTAATATAAATATTTTTATAATATGTATGTTTAGTATCATAAATTTTATTACCTTTAAAATCTGGTGTTTTTATAGATACTATTTCATATTTTATATTACTAATATCACCTAAATTTAATGAATTAAATATATCTTTTACAAATTCTTTATCAATAGAAAGAGACGCTAAATTAATTTTTAGGATTAATGGTATTGAATCCATAGTAATTTAAAAAAAATATAAAATATTATAAACAATCAATTTTATAATAATATAATCTAACTTATAATTTTTAAAATAATCCTAATAATATAAAAAGAATAATGAAATCACTTAATTCGAAATTTTAAGTAATAATATTAATCCATTTTTTTATCTAATTTAATTAAATCTTTGATAAGATTTCTCCCAGTAACCAAATCTAGAATAGTGCCATAGCCTAATATTGAATGTGATGTTAAAATTCCACCCATTAATGCTCCTGTAAATCCGAGTGTACATACATCTTGACCTGTTAAATATAAATTTTTAATACTTGTTTGTGGTCTTAACATATCAATTTCAGAATATCGTGAAGCATTAGAATCTAGACCATATCCTTCACCATCCAAACATCCCAAATAGAATTGATTTGTAAGAGGTGTTCCCATTTCATAATGGGTAACTTTTCCTTTTGTTTTGGGATAATATTTATAAAGACCTTCATTTAACATGCGTTGAGCCATAGTTTCTTTGAGATCTTTATAATCTAAATTTCTTTTCATACATTCTTCATCTTCCCATTGTTCAAACCATTCTTTTTTACCCATCGTTAATATTATGGCACTACTTTTATTTGGATATTGTTCATTCCAACTGCTATCTTTAGCAGATGAACTAGAAATAAAAAGAGGCATTGGGTTTTTTTCAATATCTTGTTCAAATTCATCTAGTAGTTTATCATAATCTTTATTAGGGTATATCCATAAATTAGAATCACGAATGTCTAATTCTTCGGATGTTCCATCTAAATTAACAAAACAATAAATAAATCCAGTTGAATTTCCAACTTTTTTAATTAAGTTCTGATATTTTATAACACTATCATTTTCTAACAATTCATCTGGAATAAGTCTATTAAAAGTATTATTTAATCCTACACCACTTACAATTTTATTAGCATATATTTTATCCCCTGTTTCCATAATAATACCTTTAGCACAATTATCTTCAATTATAATTGATGAAACCCCTTTACCTACTAAAACACGACCACCAGCATTTTCTATAGTAGGTATTATATTCTTAATTATTTCACTTGGTCCTCCTTTAGGAAAATATCCACCTTCTAGATAATGATTTACTATACTAGCGTGAATAAAAAAATTGGCTTTTTTAGGTGTTGGACCATAATCACCAAATTGACCTCCCAACACCGCTATTAAATCTTCATTATTAGTAAAAGTTTTAATTATATCATATGCTGAAGTATTTACATATTTATAATATTCCTTATCCCAATATTTAAGGTATAATTCTATAATTTTTCTTACACACCATAATTCTACAATTTTTATATTAAAAAATAAATCTTTACTAGCTACATTCTTCACTAAATTAATATAGGCTCTAATATTTTCTTCTTCACCTTCAAATCGTTTAGAAAGATCTTTAATAAAATTTTCTTCTCCTGATCTAAATAAATAATGTTTATCTTCTATAAATATTTCATCATAAACACCATTAGTTTTTTCTCCCATTTTACACCATTCAATAGGTTCAATCGTAATTAAGTCTAATATTTGTTTGCGTTTATCTACATTTCCAACATAATGGATTCCAGTTTCGTGTTCTATACCTTTTTCATCAAATACATGACAACATCCACCAGCAATATGGTGTTGTTCTATCACTAATACTTTTTTTCCAACTTTAGATAAATATGCAGCACAACTTAATCCACCAATACCACTACCAATTACAATAACATCAATATTTTGTGGTATTTTTGAAATATTATATCTATCTTTAGTAGAATCAACGCGTTTATAATTAGAAGTATCTATGGTTTCATATTGTTTTTTATATTGTTTTGGTTTAGAAATATGTAGTATATATTTTTGATAACAAATATGAATACCTCTAAAAATAATAAAAAATTTAAGAATAGTTAATAAAAGCAGTAGTATCATTTCTATAATTATATTAGTTTATGCTTTAAATATTTAAATAATTATAAATGTATTATACATAAACAACAAATAATTATTTTATAATTTTGTTCAATATTTAAGATTTTATTTTATTTAAACCATTCCATATAATTTCAAAGTCGATTCAATTACATTTGATACATTAGATACATTCACAGAATTACCAAGTTGTTTATAGGCATGTCTATCTCCATCCAATAATTTGAAATCATCTGGAAATGATTGTAATCTCAAACATTCTTTTGGAGTAATATATCTTTTTTCTTTTCCATAAATAGGAATTTGAGAAATGGCAACAAGTGTAGGAAAATATTGTGCTTTTTTAACTCTAATTCCAGATTGCCGAAATTGAATGAAATAGTTAAAAATGGAATCATTCTCTTTAATTTTACCAACTTGCCACTCTAATTTGGCATAAATTTCTCGTTTAGAAAGAATTGCTTTATGTTTTTCATACCAGGCATCCCATTGATCTTTATATTTTGTATATAATGGTTTATTTTTTATTATATAATCTCTTCTCCAATCGGCATAGTCAATAAATTCTTTTTCAATTTCAGAATAATGGTTATTTTCAATTTCTTTTAATAATTCGTCCATTTTAGTTTTATTTGGTATTTTATTTAATAATTTACGTTCTGAAGCATAACTATTTAATTTAATTAGTTTTTCTAAATTAACATCTTTGTATTTAATTGCTTCATTAATCATAATTGTTGGTGATATTTTTTCATCCACATCAAATAGTTGAATCATTTCATCCCAAGCAGATAAACACTCTAATAGGTCACCTTTCAAGAAATAAGATTCATCTATATCTTCTTTTTTAGTTAGATAATCTTGAAAGACAATTTGATTTGTTTTTGGCGTAATCAATTCGACAGGTGATTTATAAATATCTTTTCTTACACATACAAAATAAACTCTTTCTCTTTGTTGTGGAACACCATATTCATGAGGCGACATATTAAAAATTTGAACGTTATAGTTAATAGCGTCTAATTTTTTTTTAATATATTTTATTACGTCACCATTACCTACTTTTAGAATATGTTTTACATTTTCAAGAAACATAAATTTGGGTTTCTTATGTTTTGCAATACGAATAATTTCATCGAATAAGAGTCCTCTATCATCTTTAAAAGTTTTCTTTTTTCCAGCATTTGAAAATGCTTGACATGGAAATCCACCACAAATAATATCAAAATCATCTAATTCCAAAGGATTAATTTTCTTTACATCTTCACATGGAGTAATATGATAATTATTAGTATATACTTCTCTACAAAATTTATCTATATCGCACGCTAAAATACATTTGGCACCTAATTTACTAAGAACTTGATGAAAACCACCTATACCACAAAACAAATCAATAAATTTTAGTTGTGTATTGATTATTTTTTTTGATTTTGCCTTTTTAATTTTAATTTTAATTTTTGGTTTTGTTGTTTGAGATGGTTCATTCATGATTATTAATAATTTTAAATTATTTATTTTAAATCAATTTTATTAATTTATAATATTTCAATAATATGATAATGTATTTATAAATGGATCTCCAGTAATCTTTTGGAATAGTCAAAATAGTCTAATAGAAATTAAAAAAGTAAAAACAAGTATTACTCTATAATATTTATGTATCAAAATAATTTACTTTTTTAGCAGTAGGCACAAGTTCTATCAATTTACTTTCAACAATATCAAACAATTTTCTATTATGTTTTTTCAATAATCCAGCAATTTTTAGGTCGTAAATGTAACCAGTGTTAACAAATGGACATCCAAATGTTTTATTAAAATCTAAACATCTTCTAATAATATAAGTATAAGCCATTTTTGTTTCAGGATCACCTATAGCAAAACAAACATTCCAAGATCCATTTAGTTCACTACAATATGTACTTTGGTCATAAATTTTTATATCAAAATCAGGTAATTCACCTTTTAGTTTTAGACACAAATCATACATTTCTTTATAATTATAAGGTCGTTGAACCAATTCTAGATGTGGATGTACGATTGCTTGTTGGCTAAGATTCCATTGGTAAATTTTACCCATAGTATATTGTACAAAATACACAAAAGATAAATCATAATCAATTTTATAAAATTGATACTTTATATTTATTATGTCTTATAGAAACAATGACTATCATTACTACATTACCTATTGAAATATGGAATATTATATTTACTTTTAGTAATTATGATAATGTAAGGAATTTGATGAATGTAATGATGGTGAATAAGGTATTTGAACCTAGACAATTAGACGAATTAAAATTAAAATATATTTATGATTATATTATAGCTTCATCCCAAATTAATAAGATAATTTATTCTATTTATAATAATTTAGATAGTATAAATACTAAACAAAAATATATAAATTATTATAGTAAATTGTATTATAAATTATTATATATAGATAAAGCATCAATAAATGTAAAAGAAAGTTTTATGCTTATAAATTATTTAGCAAATAAAATAGAAAAATCAAAAATTAAACAAAAATATAACAATTTAACTAAACAAATAATTACAATATATTCTAATCAAAAATCAACAAACTAATAATATGTTAAATATAAACTAACTTAAATGATATAATATTTGATTTAATAAACGATTTATAGTAGGTAAATTACCATTTTTTTTTCTAAATGATTCAACAATTTGTTTAAATCTTAATGGATTTTCTATATATAAATCTACAATTTCATTATTCATATAACTTTTTTTAGAAACATTAGAAGAATGATGTAATTGTTCTGCTGCTTTTTTTATTGCTAAGTTAATATTTTTTTTTGCCATTTTATCTGTATCTGGTAATTCTAGATTTAATAGTTCTTTAAGTAGTATATAATTGGCATTCCATGTTCTAAACATTTTAACACTTAAATTTTTATGATATTTTTTAAGATAATCATTAATATGTTTTTCAGTTATTCTAGATTTATCATTATTTTTATCTAAATAAGTAAATACATATTCATCATTATTATTACACAATGTTTTAAGAAGACTACATATATTGGTATTATTTACTTTATTTTTATTTAATACACCTTTTTTCCCAATAAATTCTATTAAAATATTATTTTTATTAAATTTAAAATGACTATTATTTAAAGTTGTAACACCATATGAATTGTATAATTTTTTATATTTTTCACAACCAACTCTAAAATTACAATAATCTATAAGATATAATACTAAACTTATTATATTATCTTTATTATTTAAAAGACTAGAATTATTATAACATTTATTTAGATTTCTATTAATATCTTTTTTAATACGTTTAATTTTTTTACCAAATTGAATAAGATCCATAAATTTTATTTTTGTTTGTTGTTCTGCCCATTTAGGATGATACATATATTGTTTTCTTTTTTTTGTATCTATTCCTATACATTGAACTTTACTATTAGGGTTAGATGTTATCATAACTTGTTTATATGCTGGTGGAATTTTCAAAGAATGAATACGCTTTAACAATGAATTATTATTTATTTTTTTTTTTGTTTTTCGGTTCACATAATAAAACGCACCTTTATTACTATTTTTTCTAATAATATCCATTAAAATAATAATATATAAAAATTTTTATAGTCCATTAATATTTTATAAAAATTTTATATTACATTAATTTTAATTTCATTTGTATTACCATTTATTTTATTAATCATATATGTATACCATTGTGGATATAGTTCATTAAAATATTCAAATGATTTAGTGGTTTTATTTATTTCAGATTCATTATTTATCATATAATTAAATAAATTAATATCAAAATCAGACATTTTACAATTATGAATATCATTTTGAGAAATATTAGCATTAATAAAATTAGTTATATTTTCAACATTATTAGCCAATAACCATAATCTAAAAGGTGTTAGTATAGTATAAATTATATCTTTTATTATATTTATTATTTTATATTGATAATCATACAAAAAAATTTTTTTATATTCTATGCTATTAGAATTTTCTATAAATTTATCATCCAAATAAATATGTTTTGATATTTCTTTTATATAAAATTTAGGTTCACTATTTACTACTTTATTTGATTTAAATAATGTTATAAGTGACGCTAAGATACTAATAAACCATAATATAGATTTATTATTAAATATTGTTATATATAATAAAATTTTATCATTTATAAGTGATAGTATTATAAATATTATAAAAAATGAACTACATATAAATACTATTAATTTTGATATACTATTTACATAATCATTTTTAAATTGATTTATATAATTATTACTATTATCAATAATTTTAGATAGTCTATTCTCAAAATCATGTTCCAGTTCATTATAATATCTATATTTCCATTGGGCTTTTTTTGTAAATATCCGCGTTAAAATTAATGTTGGTTTATTATAAAATTCTTCACCATAGTTAAATATATTGTAAAATAGAATAAATACTAATATAAAAGGCATCAAAATAAAATTTATTATAGATATTATTCTAAGACGTAAATATATATCTTTTTTTTTTTCAACAAGACTTATATTTGAATTATCAAAAAATTTAATTAGTATACAATATCGTATATTCCATTCCATAAGATTTGTTATATGATATAGATTAATTATATTATTATCAAATAAGGCATTAAAGTAATTCTCATAGAATAATATTATACTATTAATTTTATATATATCTATATCTTCATCATTATATGACGCTATTTTAGATATAATAGTATTCCATGTTGTATAATCTAATTCATTATCTTTTATATTTAAATTTTTATTGTAATACTCTTTTATTTTTTTATAATTATAAATTAATTCTATTAGATTTACTATTTTTATAATAATAAATATTACAAAACTTACAAATAGACATATAAAAAATATATTAAACTTGAATAATGTATTCCAATTTATAAAGTTACTTAACTTATCATAATCTGATACTTTTAATAATGTTGGAATATCTAATGAATTAAATAAAAATAATATTAAAACAAATAAAAATATACTAATTAAAATATTAATTATTTGGGATAATAAAATATTATTTAAACCTTTATTTTTATAATAAAAGTAAAGTTGTTTAATAAATTTTCTATTTTTATATAAATCATTATTATAAAAATCTTCACTATAAAACATTAAACTATTTGAAATTTTATTCCACATTGATTTATAAACTTAATTATTCTTTAATATTATCTTTAATAATATTATATGAAATATGCTAATAATCCACAAACTTTTATGAATGGTTTTTATTCATCTTCTAGAAATGTATTTTTAACTGTATCAATCGCAATAGCTATGTATGGATTTGCAGGATCATTTAAATTAGGTGTATCTGTAGATATGATAAAAGATATATCATTATTAATATTAATATTTTCATTTATGTTGGGTCTAAATAATATTCATATATTCTATAATTATATAAAAGCATTAGAAAAAGAAAAAGATAATGGTGAAATTTTACCAATATATGTAAATTTAAAATTATGGAAAAGATATTTATACATAAAAATATATTTTATGATATTATTATCATTGCTTATGATAGCATCTAGTAGAAGATTATTAAACCGACGCGTTTTTAATTAACACATCCTGGACAAAGTGATCTTACAGCGTCTTTAGATAACCATGTATCACATTTTTCTGTTTCACCATCTGTATTAGAATCAGTTGAAGCACCCCCACCATTTATATTTAATATTTTTTTTAGATTTTCATCTTGGATATTTAATTTAATATTAATTTTATCAGGATCATCTATTTCACTTGAGTATTTAACTGGTCCTAAATAAGATTGTTTAATATCTCTTAAAACTAATTCTTTTGATGGTCCTGGGTCGTTATGTAACATCCACATATTAACGGGTGTAAAAAACAAAGAAATAGCAATATCAATTGGAGTACATACTAAACTATTCCTAATATATTGTATTGCATATGTTTTATTAGAATTTATAAGAAGAGATAAATCTATTTGTTCTAAAGTGTTTAGTTTCTCAGTCGACAGGTTCAAATTATCAATTTTATCTTTTAAAAATGTATCTGTATTATCCTCATCTACTTTATATTTTATTAAAGTCCAAGCATTTTTAGGTGTTTTTTCTCTAATTACAAGTTCATTATTAGTATCCAATCCTAATACTCTATCTTCTTTGTCAAAAATAGGTATATAATAAGTATTAGTACTTCCTATTTGTTCTATTGATATTGTAGTTCCATCTAACATATTAACCAATGATTTCATTTGGTCGCGTTGATAAGCAAATCCTTCAAAAGATGTAAATAATCTTTTACTAAAATTAAATACTAAATCAATAAGTATAATTATAATCACAATTATTGTAAAACAAAATATATTTTTATTCATTATATATAATAAAAGAAATTTAATTAAATTTATCGATTATTAAATTTCTTTAATTTATCCATTATTTTTTCTAAAATATCAGAATCTATAGTTGAATTATGTATATTAATTTCACAACTATTCACATAAAATGTTTCGTTATCTAAATATGTAATTAATTTAAAATGAATTAGATATATTAAAAATAGACTTAAAAATAGTATTAAAAAATAATGATATTTTAAGTGTTTAGCTAATAATAATGATATTAATACAAATAATATACTTAATGATACTAATTTATTATCCATATATATTTATATAGAAATATTTTTTATTTTACAAAATATAGTTCATGTGATAGTAATGTAAACATTAATAAAAATGTATAATATGAAGAATTAATATCTAATATATATAAATTAAAAAATAATAGAATTAATAGCACCAATAAAATCATAAATACAAAATTCATATATTAATTTATAATATTTTAAATTCCTCTTTTGTAAAATTAATAATAGTTGGTGAAATTTTAATTATAAGTAATATACAAACTATGAATACTAAAAACAAAATAATTAAATTCATTAATATATAAAAATATTTAATTTACGATATTTATATTATGTGTATCTAATTTACTTAAATCACTCATTAAATCATCGTATTTATCTTTATTAAAACATTGAATATTTTTAGTATTATCTAAACATTCATTATTGAACTCATCATTGAATTTATCTGTTGCATAAATAATGTTATTATTCCTTCTATTAGATAATTTTTTACAATCACTCTTATCTATAATTTGATGTTGTCCATTAGCATTACATAATACATTTGATATAATACTATCTGTATTTTCATTTGTAATTATTTTTCCATTTAATAATTTTATTTCTTTTAATGAATCTGCGTCACTTATATTTTTATAATTATCTATAGCATAAATAATATATTTATATATAACATTACTTACCACTTTATATTCAACTTTTTGGTTAATATGTTCAGGATCATCATCACTATATTTATCTATAAAAGGACCTGTATTATTAATATATTTTACTACTATATAATAGATTATGTTATTATCAGTATTATTTATCCAATTATTTCTACTCCAATCCAATATTATTTTATTATTATTTTGTTTTATTTGAAACTCAATTTTTTTATCTTGAATAGTATATTTTTCAACAATTGTACCTGTTCTATAATTTTGTTTTGCTTCTGGATCTATTGTAACAGTAACAGTATTTGAGAATCTTTTATTTAAATTATAATTTTGAAAGCCTTCGACGTTTACCTGTACATGAGTAATTTTATATTTATGTTTATCATTTCCTAAAAATATTTCGTCACCTATTTTCAAACCCAAGTTATTAGAATCTAGTGTCAATTCATTCTCATCTTTTTTTATATCTTTAGAAGTTGTGGTAGGAGTCATTGTTGTAGTTGGTGTCATTGTTGTAGTTGGTGTCATTGTTGTTGTTGCAGGTCTTGTTGTTGCAGGTCTTGTTGTTGTTGCAGGTCTTGTTGTTGTAGAAGGTCGTGTTGTTGTAGAAGGTCTTGTTGTAGTTGGAGTCATTGTTGTGGTAGAAGGTCGTGTTGTTGTAGAAGGTCGTGTTGTTGTAGAAGGTCTTGTTGTAGAAGGTCGTGTTGTTGTAGAAGGTCGTGTTGTTGTAGAAGGTCTTGTTGTTGTAGAAGGTCTTGTTGTAGTTGGAGGTCTTGTTGTTGTAGAAGGTCTTGTTGTAGTTGGAGTCATTGTTGTGGTAGCAGGTCTTGTTGTCGTAGAAGGTCTTGTTGTGGTAGGAATGGGACTGCATAAGTTGGGGGGGTTCTTTCTCGGCGGTACACTCATCACTTCGAAGCGACCATGTGTGACCCAATGACTTTTTGCCCACTCAATCACTTTTCCTTCAAAGCGATTAAAATAAACATCGTGCATCGACCACGTTTTTAAAAGGGCGGGATTATTAAATAAATAAGATTTGGCTTCCATATCGTTAAGTGTCATTGGGTATCCATCAACAGACTCTGGTTCCTCGCCTGTGCACACTGGTCTGCATATTGGTAATCCATCAACATACCCTGGTTCCTCGCCGTCGCCGCACACTGGCGTGCACATAATGGGGGTACGCTCGTGTGCGCCACTCTGCACTTCATTCCACCCGCTGGCCTTCCAATGGTGTTTTCCCCAATTGATCAACCCATTCTCGCCGATGAAATTCGACCGGGTGTTCCTCCAATTTTCTAAAAGATGGATATTATTAAATAAATAAGAATGGGCTTGCTTATCGTTAAGTGTTTTTGGTAATCCTTTATTAAGTAAGTCTCGGTCGCCTTTGCACTCTGGTATCCAATCTATCGATGTGTCCCAATCTGGTTGATATAACATTATCTTTGCTTTCTTGTCATCGATGTTGCTAAAAATTCTATTTTGTTTGATAAGATCCCTACCATGTTTAGTCCAATCTTGTTTTGCTATATTTAGATCATCGTGGTTCCATACCAAATTGTTGTAGTGAGCTGCTGCTCGCTCACATGGCAAGGGTTTGCCGACTGAGTTCTTGGGGGTGTTCTTGACGATTTTATTGACCAATTTTGCAAGAATTGGACTTGGACTAAACAACTCATCCACCAGATCCAATAACTCGCCAGAAGCATCGGCGTCGCTCGTCACTTGTGCTGAATCCCAACACGCGAGTAAATAGTTTTTGACATTTTTATCTAAATAAGATTTTGCTTCATTATAGGTAAGTTCTGTTGGTAAGTCAGAAGACACCGGCGGATCCTTTTTACGATTTTCTAAAGTTTTTAAGTCGTCTTCTCCCTCTTCTGCTTTCTGCTCGTCCAACTGTGCGTTGGTATATTTGCCTTTACCTAAAGTTTTGTTTACCTCGCGCTGGATCCTGGCCTGCTCGTCAGTAATGTATCCGAATTTTTTATTATCGTTTGCCTCGCTCTGGATCCTGGCCTGCTCGTCAGTAATGTATCCGAATTTTTTATTATCGTTTGCCTCGCGCTGGATCTTGGCCTGCTCGTCAGTAATGATTCCGAATTTTTTAGCATTGTTTGCATCGCGCTCGATCCTGGCCTGCTCGTCAGTAATGTATCCTAAACCGTCTCGTTGGTTGTCATCTTTCTGTGCCTGATTGCGCTCAAGACGCTCCTTTTCCATGCGTTCAACCCAAGCGACAGAAACAGCGTACGCAGCTGCCTGGGCGTGTTTCGTCTCTGCTGGCACACAGATATCTTTGTACGCGTTATTCTTTTTTGCGATTGTGCCGTAACCTTTGAACCAATAACCGGGGTTTCCATTTTTTGGACTTTTCCATTTCCACGAGTCACCAAAACCATAATCACTTGGATTGACTGCACATTTCGCAATCACCACGCCCCCATACCCTTCTTTAGTTTTAAAATTAAAATTAGTCATTAAAGTAAATATAATTATAATTAAAATAATTATTATAATTAATTTATAAAAATTAGAAATAAACTTCATTAATATTAAAAAAGATTTTATATAATGAAATTAATTTTTTTATTTTTCAATATATTTAATATATTAGAATTAGTTTTATTTAAATTATTTTCAGCTAGTTTTACATCCTTAAAAGTTATTTCTAATGTTTCATATACTCGAAAATTGCTATGCTTTGGTTTTATATTTAATGTAATTAAATAAGTATTACCTAATTGTAAATATGGTATATTTTCTGTTAATTGTATTATTTGTTTATTATCTCTATTTGTTGTAATTACAGATTTTGGTTTACATGACGCTATAGTTGTTCCTTTAGGCGACGCTATAGTTGTTCCTTTAGGCGACGCTATAGTTGTTCCTTTAGGCGACGCTATAGTTGTTCCTTTAGTCGACGCTATAGTTGTTCCTGTAGGCGACGCTATAGTTGTTCCTGTAGGTTCTGAATTAGTATCACTTATATCATGTGTTATATCTAAAAATAAAGGAGATTCTTCATGTGATGTGTGTTTGTTTTTAATAACAATAAATGCTTTAGAAATATCATTAACCTTATCAAAAAATAATTCAATACACGGGGTATCATTATCATCAACCGTATTAAGTGCGTTTAAATCTCTTTTCGAACACTCATCAAAATAAAATGATTCTTTTGTGTTAAATATACATATTAAAATAACAAGTATTATTATTATTAAAAATAATTGTATCATTATATAATTTATTAATATTTTATTTATTTAAAATATTTTATATATTTATATGGTTAAAAAAACAAAAGAATTAATACAAAAACAACAATTAGAATTATTAACCGAAGAATTTGAATATGTTAAAAATAGATCATTTGTTAAAACAATGGAAGGGTCTTGGATGGATGATCCTGGGGTTAATCCAATGAATGTAGTTCGTGAATTTATTATAGAAAAAGGTTTAAAATTATATGGAGGTTTAGCGTTACATGAACATTTAAAAAAATTTAAAGATCCATTATATGATAATTCGGAATTTCCAGATTATGATGTTTTTTCTCCAAATGCTTGGGAACACGCTAAAGAACTATGTGATAAGTTATATGATATGGGATTTTATTTTGTAGAAGCACGAAAAAGTATACTTAATGATGAACATCATCAAACTTATAAAGTTTCTGTTGATACTATATATATATTAGATTTAACACAGGCTGGTTGTACTAATGAAAAAATAAGTAATAATGAATGTAAAACTTGTGGTTTATCTAAAGATAATAAATGTATTAGTATATTTAATCATATACCATGTTATTCATTAAATTACAAACCTAAAAATAAACCAAAAATATATACACAAACCTATAATTATAATACTAATTCTGCCATATATCCTAATAAGTTATTTATATGTGATCCAGATTGGTTAAGAATAAGTATGTATAGAGAATTAACAGAACCATTATCTAACCCATCTAGATTAGTAAAAGTTTCTACTCGTTTAGATAAATTTAATAAATATTTACCTCATAAATCGATAGTTTGTAAGAAGGAGGATTATGTAAATATGGTATCTAAAGAATATAAAAAAATATTAGATTATGTTGGTAATTTTGTAAAAGATAAAAAATTAATAAATTATGGAGCGTCTTCTTATAATATGTTTGTTAAAAATAATAAACAAAATATAGGTAGTTTAGCTATATCAGATTATGATGTATATGCTGAACAAATAGAAAATGGAGATGATCCAGATGAGTTAATAGAATTATTAACTAAAAAATTTGAAAATTATACATTTAAAAAAGAAGAAAAAGCATTATATTGGAAAGAAATAGACGTTGAAAATATATCCATTATTGCTAAAAAGAAATATAGTAATAAATATAATAAAATAATAACATTTACATGGATAATTGAATGTTTACCATATTTACAATATAAAGGTATACGTTATGCTACAATAGACCGAATGAAATATTTATATTATAGAGCTATATCATTACCTAAAGTTATTCAGTTAACAGAAGAAAATCCATTAAATTATAATTGTTTATTAAATAATTTATTAAGTGTTGAAGCTGAATATAAAAAAAAAAAATCAACATCTAAAAAAAATAAATTTAGAAGAATGGTATTAAAATGTAAAGGAAAAGAAGGCGAACCATCTAAAATTTTTGATAATTTATTAAACCAATTTAGAGAAAAAATAGAACAAACAAAAAAAACAAAATATATACTTGATTCACCTAAAAAAAATTATTTAACAAAAATATATCCATTACCAAATACAGATGTTAAAATGCCTTATAAACCAGCAGAACGTTCTATTAAAAGATATGATAGATATGAAAAAGGTGTATTAAAAAGAACTAAAAAACATAAAGGTAAAAAAAGAAGTATAAAACATAACACTATATTATAATGAATGAATATAAATGTTACATAATTTATAATGATAATTACTCCTATGTTGGAATAACTAATAATATTAATAAACGTATAAGACAACATAATTGTGAAATAAAAGGTGGTGCAAAATATACCTCATTAATTAAAAACAGACTAATTACAAAATGGAATTATGGATGTTATATAGAAGGATTTAAAACTAAAAACGATGCTTTAAAATTTGAATGGGCATTAAAACATGTTAAACCTAAAAATAAAACAGGAATATTTAATAGAATGAAAAAACTATTAATATTATTAAATAAAGAAAAATGGACGAGTAAAAGTCCGTCTTCATTAAATTATAATTTAAAAATTGTATGGTGTGAATTATTCTTAATACCCGAAGTAATTAATATACCTAATTATATTAATCATGATTTTATCTTTTCATTATAATAATATAAGTATTACTTTTATTCTTTAAATAAAATCTATATGATATAACATTCACTATGATATTTAGGCATATTATATAATTAGATTAAATAATATGTTTATTTTAAATCTTCAAGGTAAAATATTTCAGGTATTTGTTTTAAATTAAAATATAGGGAATCATAATATTTAATTAAGTATATACCAGTAATTTATTTGATTTTATTGTATTGTTATGATCGTCATATATTCCATAAATAATAAATTCATATTTATTACCTTTAATTAGATTTTCATTAAACTGATATTTATCTAAGTCTACAATATTAAATATTTTTTCTTCACTATCTGATGATGTTGATGTTGATGTTGATGTTGGTGATGTTATTGCTGGCGGTGTTGATAATTCAATAACATTTATAGCTTTATTTTTTTGATTTTTATAATAAATTAAATATTTATCGGGGGGTGTAAGGGGCGTTAGACTCCAGTTTATTTTAATTTGATTATTTTCGTCAGAGGCAGTTTTTTCTAAAATTATATTTTCAACTATATTGTTAGAAACATCTGAATTAGAATCCACATCACTAGAGTGTGTCCATGGACATAATTCTTCATTTTTACACTCCACACATTTTTCTTTACATTTGCTCTCATTGCATTTATTATATAAATCATAATTAGTTTTTAATTCTGAATATCTACATTTTGTAATACAATCAGATTCATTATTGCCATATGGATAAAAATTACATTCATTATCATTAACAAAATTATCGTCATCATCTTGAATATCAGAATCAAAATGTTCTTTAATTATTATTTTACTTAGAAAAAATATAATAATTATTATTAATATTAATTTAATCATTATAAATAAATTAGAAAAAAAAAATAAATATATATAGTAATGAATTTTACTGAAATGTTAAATTATTTTATTGGATTACTTCATACATTAATAAGGTTTTTACCATTAGGAATTTATTTTTTTACATATTTTTCCAGTGCTATATATAAAGATATTAGAAGTGCGTTATTATTAATAGGATTAATTTTAAATGATCTTATAGGTTATTTATATAAAAAATGGGGAGAAGTAATTCCAAAATATAATTGTGGTGTATTTGAAAAATCAGAGAAATTTTCTGATTTAGGATTTTTATCTAATACACATACTGAATTAATATCATTTGTATCATCTTTTTATTTTTCAGATATGTATTATAAGGAAAAATTAGATATAATACCATTTGTATCATTATTAGTAATGTTATTTTTAACTGTATGGTCTAGAATGAATGTGGGTTGTGAAACATCAAAATCAGTTATATATAATTTAATATTTGGTATTATGTGGGGGTCACTATTTTATTTTATTATAAAAGACTATTATTTAGAAGCAAATAATATAGGTGTATCAAATAAATGTGATATTTCCTATGGTGAAAATTATAATTGTTCTGAAATTAAAGATGGAACTGTTATAATTAAAAATGGTTCTAATGAATCAGATGAATCAACTTAAAGATATTTAATTTATATTTAATTAATGGATTATTTTATTGAAGAGTTTAATGTCATAAATTTAAAATTTAAGGATTTAATTAATGAAAAAAATGAATTAATAAAAGAAAATGAACTATTAAAAGAATATAATAATGAATTAAATGAGAAAAATAAAAATTTATTAGAAGAATGTGAAAATTATAATAAAGTGTCAATTGTTAAAAATTTACATAATCAAATTCACGAAAAAAATAATATTATTGAATTATTACAAAAAAAAAATAAATTATTAAAAAATACAAATAATATTATAATGACTACATCAGAACAAGTAGACGAAGTAGAAGAAGAACAAGAACAAGTAGAAGAAGAACAAGAAGTAGAAGAAGTAGAAGAAGAACAAGAAGAAGTAGAAGAAGTAGAAGAAGTAGAAGAAGAAGAAGTAGAAGAAGAAGTAGAAGAAGAAGAAGAAGAAGAAGAAGAAGTAGAAGAACAAGACGAAGTAGAAGTAGAAGAACAAGACGAAGTAGAAGAAGTAGAAGAACAAGACGAAGTAGAAGTAGAAGAACAAGACGAAGTAGAAGTAGAAGAACAAGACGAAGTAGAAGAAGTAGAAGAACAAGACGAAGTAGAAGAAGTAGAAGAACAAGACGAAGTAGAAGAAGTAGAAGAACAAGACGAAGTAGAAGAAGAAGAAGAAATCGAATTTTATGAAAAAAAACTAAAACCGCCCAATTGTAAAGATGGTAAAAGAAAAATATATTTAATTACAGATGATGAATATAAAGATATTTATGAAAAAGATAAAAATGGAGACCCTGGTAAACATATAGGAAAGTTAGTAGGTAAACAAAATAATACCTTTTTTTTTACAAATGTGAATTAAATCTAAATAAAATATAATAATATATTAATAATGTCATGTTTAAATTTAAATAAAACACAATTAGATTTAAATAAATTAAAAATATTATGGGATAAATGGTATTCTGAAAAAGAAAATTATGATTCTTGGAATTATATTATTAATTCAAACGATCCTAAAAATAAATTAATAAAATATTTTTCTTCATCAAAACCAAATGCTAAATTATTAAAATTTATTTATGATGATGCTTTAAAACTTCATATTTGTGAAATTAAAAATATTAAAAATATTAAAAATATTAAAAATATTAAAAAAACAAACAATGAGAATGTATCTAATGATAATGATGAGAAAGTTTCTAATAATAAAACAGAAATAGGTTTTTTTACTAAATTTTTAAATTTATTTAAAAAAAATATTAAATCTAAATCTAAATCTAAATCTAATTTAAACAATTTAATTAAAAGAGATAAAACAGAACAAAAAGAATTAAAAAAAATTAATCAATCTATATTAAATAATTCATCGAAAAATAATGTTAAAAATATTAAAAATATTAAATTAAAAAAAGTTCAAAATGAATTAAATCAGGAGCGTAAACGTATAAAAAAAATTAAAGAACAAGTAATTCTAAATAAAGAAATAGAAATTAAAAATATAATTAATAAATCTGAAAGGTCTAAACAAAATCAAAAAATAAAATTTAAACAATATGAGATAGAATTAGCTAAAAAAGAAAAAGAAAAAGCTGAAAAAGAGCAAGCTGAAAAAGAGAAAGCTGAAAAAGAGAAAGAAAGAAAAATATTAGAATTAAATAATATTGAAAAACAACGATCTAGAACATCTAGAACATCTAGAACATCTAGAACATCTAGAAGATCTAGAAGATCTAGAAGGTCTAGAAGAAATGAAAATAATTATAATGAAAATAATTATAATGAAAATAATTATAATGAAAATAATTATAATGAAAATAATTATAATGAAAATAATGATAATTTTCAAAGGTTTAGAAGCAGAAATTCACAACAGTATACAAATTGTAATTTAGAAAGACGGAAAACTAAATGTTATCCAAAAAGTAAATGTAAAAATTATAATATTGCTAGATGTAATAAAAATAATTGTGATGATAATAATAATTGTTATTATTGTTATAATTATTTTGATACAGACATGTGTTATACTTATGAATCAGAATATTATAGAAATAAATATTTAATAAAGTTTAGAACAAATACTAAAAGTAGTCAATATAAGGATACAATTCAAGAATTTTCTAGTAAATATGTTTATTTTATATCAAAACAACTATTAGGAGAATCTTTTTATTCAAATAAAAGTAAAATTATATTTAATAATGATAACTATGTATTTATAATAATTTATAGTAATTTAACACAATCATCGTTAGAAAATAAAATAAATAGAGAATATAATATAAAACCATATGAATTAGATGATTATAGAAAAGAGGTAATAACAGATTATCCTACTTTACATTTAACAAGATTTGTAGATGCACGAAAATTAAATGAAACGGATGAATTAGAAGAATTCGAAGAATTAGAAAATTTGGAAGAAGTAGATGGAGAAGAATTACAAGAATCGGAAGTAACTAAAAATGTTTTAATTCAATTTCAAAATCCGACATGTAAAATACAAAAAGACAAGTGTCTAAATAATTTCAATGATAATAAATTAAATTATCAAATAGAAATAAATAGACTATTAAAAAAATCTAGAAATTCTATTAAATCTATAGAAATTATTGGAAAATGTGGAATGATAGATGAGGAAGGAAAAGCTGTATTAAAAATAAAAATTATATTTAATTCTAGCGATAATTTTTTATCTAAATTATCAAATTTAGTAACTGATAGAGTATCAGGTATTAAACCTAAACAAAATGAATGTGAATATTTAAATAATTGTTATACTATTAAATTTTTAGATACAGAGGCAACTCCATTATTAAATACATTTAAAGAATTAGGTGAAGATGAAATAAATATAAATTTTAAAACTTTATTTAAAAAAATAAATACTCATTTTAATAAAGCAGATATATTAAATAAATTAAGTAATTTAATTGATCAAGAATCTATAGAAATTAATGATTTTAATAAAAATGCTAATAAAATTATATTATTTATAATTAATAATAAAAATATATTATCATATGAATCATTAAGAAAAATATTAAAATATGTTATTTTTAAACAATTAAGAGAAACTGATGGTGATAAATTACAACCCAAATTAGAAGAATTAAGGAAAATTGCTATAATTAAATTAAATTTTATTAATTATAAATTAATAGAAAAATTTATAAGTGATACATCTCTAAATATATCAGATATTAATAGTAATACTTTATATAAACAATGGAAAAATAATAAATATAAAATAATATCACGAGAAATAATTATGAATTTAGTTGGGGAAAATAATAATATTACATTTTGGTTTAAAACACGAGAAACAATTATAAATGATATAATTAAATTATTAAATGCTTCACAACAAGATAATAAAATAAAAAAAACAATAATATTATTTCTTATATTTGGAGATTATGGAATCCAACCAGCAATGTATTTACATCGCAATTAATGATAGTATTATTTTTATTGTATTATAGAGATATTTCCACTATTTATTATATTTTTAATAGTTGGTATTATTTTATCTATATGCTGTTCATTTAATATATTATTAAAATAATTTATTAATTCAATATGTATATTTATATCATATTTAATAAATAATTCATAAATTTGTTGTTCTAACTTAGTAATAGACAACTCTTCTAATTTTATTTCAAATTTATCTTTATATTCAATATAATAATATATAATTATTTGTTTTAATACTAAAGCCATATCTTTTATACATTCTTGATCTTGTTTTATATTTAATTTATTAACATTCAATGGACCTATAGTTTTTTTATAAGAAAAAGAAACAGCATCATTAATATTAGGTATAAAACATATGTCATCTATTATTTTTTTATCTTTAGACATAATTATAAATTCTGAATAAAGCATTACGGCTCTTTCCACTAAAAATATTGTTAATTTAATATTATTACTGTAAAATATTAAAATAAAAAATATATTATAAATCATATTTATACCAGAAATAATTGAATTCGTTTTATTTTCTATTTTTTTAAATTTATTATTTAGTTCTATAATTGATTTAATTATACATTTTGAAAAATAATTAAATATTTTTTTACCATTAACTTTTTTATTAATTTTTTCTTGATTAATAAAATCTATAAGTTCAACCATTAAATATATAGTTTATTTAAAATATAATACGTTTAAAATATAGAATAAAAATATTTTATAATTATGTCTTTATATAGTTAAGACGTGTCTATCATAGTGATAGTTCTAAATCAATTATAATTTTAGATTATAATAGTGAAGTTTAAATTAATTTATTCAATTAGAATAGAATAAATAAATAATGATGTACAAAAAGTAAGTATTAATGATCTAGATGTTTTATAGCGTCATTTATGGATCCGAAAATAGGAATATTATATTTTTTAGATTTTTCAATAAGATCTGTTTTTATATTAAAAACATTTTTTTTATCTAATTTATTTGTTTTATCAAATATGTTTCTTTTATCAATATAGTTAGAATGAATTTTTTCATCTAAAATTACAATAGCATCTGGAATATAATTATAATATAATGACCCAATTAATCTTATTCCTAATAATTTTGATTGTTCTAATAAATAATCTGCTCTTAAATAGTTTAATTTAAAATCATTTTTATTAGATTCATTTAAATGCCAATTTAAATTTAAATCATAAAATAAATCATCTGTATCAGTCCAATTTTGTATAGTTTGATTTTTAATAAATGTTGTTTTACCACTTGCTGGAGGTGCTAATATAACATATCCTTTTTTATGTTTTTTATATTTTTTATAAATATGACTTCCATCAATAAACATAAATTGACTTTGTATAGAATTCATAATATTAATCAAAACTTATAATACCATCTATTGTTTCTTTATTTTCAATTTTATTATATTTAATTGTATATATAATATATTTTTTTGAATTATTATAATGTTCGCTTGATATTAGAGAATAATTATATAATTTTAATAATTGTCTTAATATAGTTATACATTTTTTTATATTTATACATTCTAAATATTTTTTATTTTTACATGGTAGATAATATTGGTTAAGTAAATTCTTAAACATTTCAAAATAATTTTCTATTTTTAATTCCATTAATTCCATTTTTGTAAATGTTTGTTTTTTTTCAAGATTATTTATATCTATACCATAAAGAAAACATATTTTAATTAAAATATCATATGATGGTTTTATCTTAAATAATTGATTTATAGCCATAATAATTAAATATAAATAATAAATAATATTTATACTAATTTTAAATTCATACAATTTTCTAATGTATTAAAATTATCTGGTAATGGTTTAGTTCTTTTTAATTTTAATTCATTATCTATGTTAAATAAATTATCATTATTATCAATATTAATATTTGCATCAGTTAAATTAACTTCTTCAATTAAAGGTATTAATGATATCATAGGAGGTATAAGTAATTTATAGTTTTTATTATATACATTATTATTTTTTCTATATTCATCAATTGAAAGTTGACCACCAAATTTTTTGAGAGATAATCTAGGACCAGCAAGTTTAATTTCTTTATTTTCACTATATAAATAATTAATTAAAGTATACCTTTCATAAGATTCACATGTATTTACATTATCGAAATTATATGCGGCACAACATTCAGGACTACAGAAATTTCCAAACATATAAAAAACATCATCATAATTTTTTATAGGTATACCAAATGGAAAACTATCAAAACTATGACAACACCATAAACAATCTATATTAGTTGTATTAGGCCATTTTTTTTTTTTATTATATTCATTGAATTCAAAAAATATTGGAAATACTTTATCACGTTCTATAACATTATTATATTCACTACATAATTTATTATACTTATTAACAATATTAGATTCATGTATTTCGGCAATATTAGATTCTAAATTATTTACTATATCACTACTATTAATATTTTTAAATTTAGAATTAAATTTATCAATATCTATAAATGGTTTAGGAATATAAATTTCAGATTGCTTATCTATATTTTTAATTGGTAAATGTAAAATTATAGGTTCTTCTTTAATATTATTGGGTTGTATATTTACAACAACTTCTTTAGGTTTTCGACCTCTTTTTTTAGGTAATTTTGGAACTTGGTCTAATGGATTATCTACTTTAATTTTAGGTTTACGACCTCTTTTTTTTCCAGGGGGTTTTTCCTCTAAATTTTTTGGTTTAGGTTTACGTCCACGTTTTTTTTTAACTATTTCAGTCATTAAATAAATTGTAATGAAAAAAATTCCTTTAATATATTTATAATAATTTATTAAAAACCTTAAGTGTCTTTTAAATAGTGATGTCTACAAACAGGAATAAATTCATCAATCCCAATAAATATTTGATCTTTATTTTCAACTAGGCGTTTTGTAAATGGCGCTAATGTTCCATCTTTACAAATAGAACATAGAGCATGTAATTTTACAACACTATCACATTTAGGTATTAATTTTATAATATCTCCGAATTCATTACGATTTGAATCACCATCTAATCCTGCCAAAATAATAATTTTATTATCTTTTTCTGCCGATTCTAATACAAATTCATATAAATTATTGAAAAATTGTGCTTCTTCTATAACTATTACATCTTTGGAGGTATATTCATATTTGGATTCACTTTTAATATTATCTAAATTATCAATAGAAATACAATCTATATTAATATTACTATGTGTTGAAATACTATCTTTTTTATATCTAATATCATTATTATGATTTATTATAAGTATTTTTTTGTCTAAAGCTTTATATCTATTAATAAGACGGATAATTTCAGTACTTTTACCACTAAACATACAACCCATAATAATATCAATTCTTCCAATGTGTTTCATTGTTTAATTAATTTAATTTTAATAATTTTAAATCAATTTTTTTATTTTGTTATTAATATATGACTAAAAGTATTAAAAGAAATAAAACTTTTAAATCTAAAAAAAATAAAAAAAATAAAAAAGGAGGTTCTACCAATAATCCTCTATTAGTGACTTCAGAAGTAGAGGATGAAATTAAAGAATTATTTACTAAATTAAATTTATCAGAATGCGAGACGGACATGATTATTTTAAATCATGACGATGTTGAGTATTTAAAAAAATATATTCAACAAAAACAACTAAATGCAACACAATTTCAAATTGTGTTATTACAAAAATTAAAACTATTAACAAACCTTAAGAGTGGATGTAAATATGTTTTTAATTTAAATGATATATTACAACATTCTAATCCTAATTTGTTAAATACTGATAATTATTTAAATAATTATACTTTTGGTGAGTCTTATAGGAATAATATAGGTAATCGTAGTCCCAGTCCTAGAGATAGACCCAGTTTTAGTCCTAGTCCTAGTCCTAGAGATAGAGATAGAGGTAGACCCAGTCTTAGTCCTAGTCCTGAACCTAGAGATAGAGGTAGAGGTAGACCTAGTCTTAGTCCTGATCCTAATTATTTGGTTCCCAATCCTTTTAATTAATTATTTAGACACTTACTTTAGATTTTGGAAAATGAACTTTCATGTATTTTTGAAGATTAAAATAAGTTACTTCATCCTCAGTATTAGCGTTAAGTAGTTTTTGAAGTGGTTTATCTGGTAAAATTTTTCGCCTATTAGATTGATCTTGAAGTTTATGTTCTGCAATATATTGTGTTAAGAATTTAGTAACTTCTGTTCTTGCCATTTCAGTTCCTTCTGGTTTTCCAAGAAAATTACATAATTCCAATGAGATAATAGTCGGTTTAGCAAATCCGCTTGGTGGTCGTTTGATTCTATTTGGATCATCTAATTTTTTATTCTTTCGTTTTTTACTACTTTCTTTCATTTGTTTTTGAACAGTCTTATGGAGTTTTTTAAGATCTGATACAACCGTCATTTGCATTGATTTCAGTTCTTGAAGTCTTGCAGCTAAACTAAAAAATTCAGCTTCAATACTATCTGAAGTTATTTCTGTATGTACTGGTTCTACTACTGGTTCCGGTACTGGTTCTACTACTGGTTCTACTACTGGTTCTACTACTGGTTCTACTACTGGTTCTACTACTGGTTCTGGTTCTACAGCATCAGTTTGTTTAGATTTAGATGAAGTTTTTTTTGTTTTTGTTGTTTTTGTTGTTTTTGATGTTTTTGTTGAAGATTTTGATACAGGTTTAGAAGTTTTAGGAGGCATTTTATGGTAATATAGAGACTGTAAACTTTAAGTATTTTAATTTAAATGTTATTTATATATAAAAAAATATTAAATAAATTTGTATAACAGTATATAGCTGTTAATAGTGTATTATCTACATAATTATATGGAACAATTTGTCTTGTTTTAATATAAGCATTATACTTATTATATTCTATTTCATAGTCAGTATATATCTTTTCAATTTCATTTAAAATGAAATCAAAATCTATATCTATATCTTCCATAATAAATATCCATAAGAAAATAAAATAATAAATTTAATATATATTATAAAAATATCCTAGAATTTCAATTGTTTTTTTAGATAAATATAAATCTTCATCTAATGTACTCTCAAAAATATTTGTTAAAATTTTATTACATTTAGTAGAAGGATAGTAATCTATTAATATATTAAATTCTTCTATAGTATTTTTATTCATTTTATCTATATCTTTATGGTAAATAGTATTCCAATTTTTATAGAAATAGGATTTCATCTCATTTATAAAAATCTTTATATCTTCGTCATAATCAATATTAAGTTTTTTTAACTCAATTATATCTTTTTCACTAACAAAACTTTTCATTATAATTTAAATAGTAAATTATAGTAAAATTAAAAATCAATTTTAAAAACTTTTTAAAAAGTTTATATCAAAATAAAATGTTTCTAAATTTTAGGATAAGAACAATGTTGTGCTATACCACACATATTATCTGTATCTGATGAAAAATAAATATATCCATCCATACCCCAACTTGCACCCCAACTGTTTTTAATAATTAAATATTTATCCCCTTCTAATGTAACACCATATCCTACAGCTAATACAGCGTGATCTAGCATTACACTTGAACATTCTGTGCTATTAAATATTCCTGATTTATACATTTGAAAATCCCCCTCGGCATCTAAAGCAACTGATATAGGTCCAATATGTCCTAATGCATTATATAAAGCAGTCATATTTCCAGTAGGTAACATAACAACATTGCTAGCATTGGCGCCACTATTACTAGAGTTATAAATACATTCGCCATTTTCACCTTGGTAAGGATAACTTGTTTCTGTATCTACACCACTATTATTAATTATATATTGAATTGCTTTATCAGGCCATCCACCATCACATCCATCACAATTATAATTTCCTGCACAATCTACTAAATTTTGTTCACTTAATGAAACTAGTTGTGATGTATTTTTAGCCCATTGTCCTTCCAATGTTCCTATAGCACTAAATGCCCAACAACTACCACATTGACCTTGATCTTTTACATTTGTTACCATGCCATTAGCTCTCCAATCAATGCTGTCTGGTATAGAATTATTAGTAATATTATAATTAGAAATAACACTTTTATTAACTTCCATTTTATATCTCAAATATATACTATTAAATTCTTCAATTGAAATATCGGTAAAATTATTCTCTCCCAATTTATAACTAGTTAAATTCATATTACGTTCAATAATATAATCCATATTTTTTTCATACACATGATATCTATACCAATATTCATATTCATTATAATGTTTATTATAATTGCTTATATAATGATTAAAATTATCTAAATGTGTAAAATATGATATATTACTACTTATTGTTATTAAACTAATTAATCCAAATAATCCTAGCATTTTATTATAATTATAATACTATTGTTTAAGTTAATATTTATAATAATGTAATATCTTTAAGCAGTTGGTTAAACATTTGTTCATCGTATAATTCACTTATAGATATTCCATTTAAATGTCTATAAATAGATTGTGAACATAACCATGAAACATCAATAATATCAATTAAATCACATTCATGTACCAATTTATTATGAGGTATAGTATTTGTTACTATTACTTTTGTAAAACAAGATTCTTCTATTTTTTCTAATGCGTTTCGTGAAAATAATCCATGACAACAAAAAAAATATATTTCTGTTGCTCCTTCTTCTTTCAATAATTTAGCAGCAGAACATGCCGTACCAGCAGTATCTATAATATCATCAACCATAATTACAACTTTATCTTTTACATCACCTATTAATTTCATAATATTAATATCATTATCTTTTGATCTATTTTTAAAAATACTAGCAATATCACAACCTAAATATGTAGCTATTCTATAATTATTTTTAGTTGCTCCTTCATCAGGCGCTACAACAATAATATCTTCTAAGTTATATTTCGGTAATATGTATTTCCGAATATATTTTAAGAAATATTGTTCCGAATATAAATTATCAAGAGGACAATTATTTGAAAAAAAACCACTAATTTGACCAGCGTGAAGATCAAAAACTATAATCTTAGTTACATTAAGGGATTCTAAACATTTTGCTATTATAGCAGCGCTTATAGGTGCTCTACTATAATCTTTTCTATCTTGTCTTTGGTATCCAAAATATGGCATTATAACTATAACACTTTTAGCACTTCCTCTTTTTAAAGCATCAATAATAATTAATAATTCCATTATACTATCATTTACAGAAGTATTATTATCTAAATTTCTACAAGTAGGTTGAACTATAACACAATCTTCTTGTCTAATACATTCATTAATAGTAACCTTTATTTCACCATCAGAAAATCGTTTTAATTCCATAGAAGATAATTCACAATTTAAATGATTTGCTATAAGATTCGAAAAATTAGAATTTGTAGAACCAGTAAATAATTTCATTTATATTGTAACTTATAATAATAGTTTAAGTCATTTATAAATTAATTTTTATTTATAAATTATTTTTATTTCATAATATATAATATAATATTCTATAAATATTAGTAAAATAATAATATAAAGATATTTTATATAGAGATAAATATGTCTAACTATAAACTAATTACACTCGATAATTATATTAATAAAAATAATAATAATGTTAAAAAACAATTTTACTATTTAGCAGATATTAAAAAAACAATTAAATATTACAAATTACAATCATTGGTTCCAATAAAACCAAAAAAAAAAGATTATGAAGAAATTCTATTTTACTATTTTGATAATTTAAATAAATATGTACCTCATTTAAAAAAAATAATATTAATTCAAAATACTTTTAAAAATTATTTAAAAAAAAAAAAAATTAAAAAAAAAAGTAAAGGATTATATATAAAGATAAATGTAGTAATCAAGAAGATTTTTATACTTTAGATAATATAAATGATATAGAAGATATATATTTTTTTTCGTATGAAATAGATGGACATATATATTTTTTTGATATTCGTTCATTTAATCAATTAGTTAAAAATGATAGTAAAAATCCATATACACGTGAAGAAATACCAAAATATGCTATTGATTCTTTCTTAAATAGGAAAAAACAATTAAAAGACAATAAAATAATAATAAAAGATTTTGAGAAATCTAAATTATCTAAAGAACAAGAATTTAATGCATATGTTTTAAAAATATTTCAAATAATAGATATGTTAAATGTTACTGCTGGAGGCACCCATACTAAATGGTTTACTGATCTAAATTTATTACAATTAAAAATGTTATATAAAATATTAGAAGATATATGGAATTATAGAGCCGAATTAACGCCCAATAAGAAAAAAGATATAGTACCAAATAAATCTATGTTTTTAATTAATGTTAATGATTTATATAAAATTATGAATAAAAGAAAAATTCAATTAGTTTTATTAGAAGAAATACATAAACTTATTTCATCAGCAGAATCTAATGAAGATAAAATTACTGGCGCTTATTTTGTATTAACAGGTCTAGTTGAAGTTTCCCCACAATGTATGGAAGCTTTACCTTGGTTAATTCAACAATCCTAGATTTCTAAATATATGTTTAAATAAAATAAAATCTTAAATATTCAACAAAATTGATTTAAGATTTTCTCACAAATCATTATTATAAAATAAAAAAACATGAGTCTCGTAAAAGGAAAAAACATTGATACATCTGCTATTACATTTGCTGTTCCAAGAACATTAGATAATGGCGCTAAATTAGTATATTGTAATTATAATCAAGGACGGTTTTCGGTTCAGACGCCTTGGATGACTATGCCATGGAAAATGGGTGCCTTTACTGATGGTGAATATCCTAAATATAGTATTGATTTATCGTTTAAAGGTATGGAAGATGGAAATGAACTACAAGCATTTCATGATAAAATGAAAGAAGTAGAACAAAAAATTATCGATGGTGGTTGTGAAAATAGTGTAGCGTGGTTTAAGAAAAATATTAAATCTCGTGATGGTGTAGTTGAAAAGTTTAATCCAGTTATTAAAGAATCGCGTGATAAGGAAACTGGTGAACCAGATGGTAAATGGCCGCCGTCTATGAAAGTAAAAGTACCAAGACGTGATGGAGTGTGGGAATTTAAAGTTTCTAATAAAGATGGAACACAATATAAGATTAATGATACTGAAAATCCAGACAATTGTGAAGATCTTTTTGTGAAGAATACTAAAGTTCGAGCAATTATTCAATGTGTCGGACTATGGGTTGCCTCAGGAAATTATATGTGTCAATGGAAACTTACAAAGGCTGAAGTAGAAGTTCCTGAAACATTCTCTAATGATGATTTCCTAGATGATAGTGATAATGAAGAAACAGTTGAACATGAATTTGTAGAAGATAGCGGTGATGATGTTGCTGTTACTAATGAAAATGAAAATGTTATTGTTAATGATGAAAAAGATAATGGTGGTTCTGATAATGAACCGGAACCAGAAGAAAAAGTAGTTAAAAAAGTTAAAAGGAAAGTAGTTCGTAAAAAGAACACAAGTGAATAGTTAGTTAGACGTTAGAAGAAGTTAATGTAGTATTAAGATGAAGGGAGTTAGGGTTAATAAAATTCATTAGTTTTTTTATTTCTTTTTTTTCAGGATTCTTACGTATTTGGTTTAAAAAGTCAGGTCGTTTTAATGGTTTTAAATTAGAAATATTGGATTGATTACTAATTGTTTTTGTATATGTATCTAGTATTAAAGCTTTTTGTTGTGATGTTAATTTACATCCTAGATTTTTATTACATGTGTTTAATTCTTCATCTGAAGGAAGACCTTCGTATACAATAACATTTTTATCAGATATTTTAGAATTGTTTATTTGTTGGGTTAAATCATTTAGATGGTTTTTTTGATCATTATTTAATATTCCTCGTGATAAATTGTAGGTTCTTTTAAACAATTGTTGTTCTTCTTCTATTTTATTTATATTAGGAAAAGAAATTTCTTTTTTCTTTTTTAATTTATCTCTTTTTTTAGATAAAATTTTATTTAAACAACATTGAATCGGACATTCTTTTGATTCTGAATCAGAGCATAATTCTTTACTTAAAGTTTTACTTAAAGTTTTACATGTGTCTTTATTTGATTGCGAACTTAAATAGTCATCAGAACACTCTGGTAATATTTTATTAATCGGTTGAGTGATGTTTCTTTTTGTGTTGATACGATTGGTTTTGGGTTTGGTTTTAGTTTTGGGTTTGGGTTTGGTTTTGGTGAAGTTGGTATTGGTGTTGGCGAAGTTGGTGTTGGTTTTGGGTTTGGTTTTAGTTTTGGGTTTGGGTTTGGGTTTGGGTTTGGTGAAGTTGGTATTGGTGTTGGCGAAGTTGGTGTTGGTTTTGAGTTTTGTTTTGGGTTTTGTTTTGGTTTTGGGTTTTGTTTTGGTTATTTGTTGTGATGGTTTTTGTGGTGTTGGTGCTGGTGTTGATTTTGTTGGTGTTGGTGCTGGTGCTGGTGCTGTTGTTGGTGCTGGTGTTGGTGCTGGTGTTAATTTTGGTGCTGGTGTTGGTGCTGGTGTTGATTTTGTTGGTGCTGCTGCTGCTGCTGCTTCTGCTGTTGTTGGTGCTGGTGCTGTTGTTGGTGCTGGTGTTGATGTTGTTGGTGCTGGTGTTGTTGGTTGTGCTGGTGTTGATGTTGATGTTGATGTTGGTGTTGGTGTTGGTTGTGCTGGTGTTGTTGGTGCTGGTGTTGTTGGTGCTGGTGCTGGTGTTGATGTTGATGTTGATGTTGGTGTTGGTGTTGATGTTGGTGTTGATGTTGGTGTTGATGTTGGTGTTGATGTTGGTGTTGGTGTTGGTGTTGATGTTGATGTTGTTGGTGCTGGTTGTGTTGTTGATGTTGTTGTTGGTGCTGGTTGTGTTGTTGATGTTGTTGTTGGTGGCAGTGATGGCAGTGGTACCAGTTGTTGTGCTGCCTTTGCCTCTTGTGCTGCCTTTGCCTCTTGTGCTGCCTTTGCCGCTGCCTCTTGTGCCGCCTTCTTTGTTTCCCAGTTAGGACCTGCTGCTGACGCCTTTGCCACATCCAAGCGAATTTTCTCCATTGCGGCTGCCTTTGCCGCACCCTGGCGTCCTGGTGCTGTGAATACGTTATTTTTTAGCGAGGATACTTTATTAGTAAGTTTTTTATATTTCTCTTTATATTTCTTTTTACTATTTTTATATGATTCTTTTATAGAACGACTACTTCTTTTTAATCTTCCTGCTATACTTGGATCTATTTTAACTTGTTCGTCTCTATGATTAATATATTTATTAATAATTGATACTTCTTTCTGTGTAAAACATTGTTTATCTTTAGAATCTCCAAATTCATATATACTAGAATCTTTTGCTAAATTTCCTTTTTTTTTATCACATTCAATATTAGAAGTATATTTATTTTTATATGCTTCTTTTAATTTTTTCATAGCTTTAGATAAAACTTTAGAACGTTCTTTATTCTCATTTATAACTTTATCTGTATCTATATTCATTTTTAAATTAGAAAAATCAGATAATTCCATTATAACTTTATAAAAATCTTTAATATCATCAAAAAAATCTGATAACCCTGGCAATGGTTCACCACATGAATTTTTTATTAAACATCTTGGATCTTTTTCTTTGTCTGTTCCATCTGTTCCTGTTGTAGAACAAAATCGTTTGTTTTGTTTACATACATTTTTAATAGTGGATAACATAACTTTTTTACGTAATTTTTCTAATCTTAATTTATTTTTATTTATGTTTTTATTTGGATCTTCCCAATTATACTTATTATAAGCACATTCTAATTTAATATCATATAAATCACCTATTTCCATATCTCTATATGTAGAATAAGGTGGATTATAATTTTTATATTTACAATTATCTTTTTGTAAAGGTTTTACACCAGGATTATCACAATTTATACCAATCCATCTTTCATTTACTTCTGATTTTAATGGACTATAACCTATGTCATATTTACAGTTTTTACTTACTTTATATATTTTAGCTCTTCTTGCCTTTTTATTACGAGATCCATACCTATATTCATCCATTATAAATATATTAGAAAAATATATTTTAAGACTAAAATATAATTAATAGTATGAAGTTTCAACAATTATTGCGAATTGATAAGATTTATGATCAACCAATCTATTTATTAAAAAAAAACAAAGAAGATAATAAATTTGTATTTGAAGTTTGTGGGACAACCAAAAATATTTATAAAGTTCAAATATATAAATATAGTAAAATGATATTTTGTAATTGTCCAGATGCCAAAAGTTATGCTAAACAAAATGGTGTTGTTTGTAAACATTGTTGTTTTATTCTACTAAAAGTATTAAAATTAATTAATAGTGATGATTTTTTTAATATATTATTATTCGATGATAAACAATTAGAATTTATAAAAAATGAATTTAATAAACTAGAATTTATTGAAAATGAATATATAAAAATGGATTATGTTAATAAATTTAACGAATTACCAGAAGATAAAATTATTATAAAAAAAGACATGGAATCATTTTGTTTAATTTGTTATGATGATTTAGAAAATATAGAAAATAAAAAATTTAATAATCAATGTAAATATTGTTTAAAAATTTTTCATAATAAATGTATAAATAAATGGTTAAGTCTGGGAAATAATAATTGTCCACATTGTAGAAATATAATGAAAAGTAATAACTATAAATATTTAGAATAAATTTATAATATTATTATTAAATATGTCTAAAAAAATATATAATCAATCAGGTGGATTTCTTGGAGGATTAATAGCTATTCTTCAACTTATTATAAAATTAGTTATGGAAATTTTTCAACATATTATTATTCCTATTCTTAAACCTTTTTTCGGTATATCACCAAAAAAAGATGAAATTGAAGAAAGAATAGACTGGATAGATTTTGAAAATAAATGGAATATAGGCTACTTTTGGATATATGCTAAATGGTGTATAAAAGTCATTATTTATTTAATTCTATTTTGTTTTGGTGGTCCTATAGTAATATTAGCAGGAATAATATATTTATATAGTAAATTAGGATCAAAACTTGCTATACGTTCTAAAAATTTAGAACAACAAAATAGTATAAATATCTAAATATCTTCATATTTAGGAGGAACTTCATCATTTTGAATATCATTATCAACTATAATCAAATTAGAATTATTAACTATTTCGTATTCATTTTCAACACTACATTTATACATACAATATTTTAATCCAATACTTACAAATGTTATTCCTATTAACGCTATAAAAAATAACTCCGCCATTAATTAATAATACTATTATATTTTTAATATAAAATTGATTTAAAAATATATTTTTTATATAAAAAAAAAATGAAACTTAGAAAATTTCAATTGAGTTGTCCTGTATTTTGGGGATACAATAAATATATAGATGTAGAAAAATATAATAATCTAAATGATATACTTATTCATGTCTTAAAAAGTTGTGAAGAATTTTTCCAATCTAATAATTTAATAGATTTAGTAGAATTCTTTAAGTCTATAAAACATTTATATCATATTCATGATAGTAATTTTGAAACAATTCTCAATTCTGATGAAAATGATACAATTTATATTTGTCGCCATGATGGTTGTGAAACAACCATGGATATAACCATAAGAAATAGATAAATTCTAACCAAATACATTTTCATTACAATAAGATATATATAAAAATCCATCTTCATCTTTATGTTCTTCGTATACAGATGAAACCATACTAGAAGTTAATGGTATAATTTTTTCATTTATAAATAGAAATATACTATCACTTTCGACTAATTTAATTCTTTTCCTTATAACAAACATAAATTGTCCAATTGTTAAATCACCTGGAATTAAAAATTTTGTTTTCTCAATCTCAGGAAGATCACATTTTTTTGATTTATAAATTATAATAGGATATCTATTAGGATATTTTAGTTTAATTTTATCAGATTCTTTTTTTCTAGTTTCAAAATCAAATTTTGTTTTAAAAGAATTATTAGACATATAAGTATATTTAAGAAAATTATTTTAAGTTTTAATATTATTATTTAATTATTAATGTCATATTATATAAATGCTAAAAATATAGATAATAATAGTATTATTACATCACAAACACCATTAAATATATTTATAAAAAGAAACCATATTTATGGACTATTTAATGAAAATGATTTTAAAATATTAATTAATAAAAAATTAGAATATAATTTTTTTATTAGTAAAAATAATACTATTTTATTTGAATTTATAATAGATATAAATTCTATATTAGATAAATTATACTCAAGTTATGATAGAATCGGTTATTCAACACAAATTCCATATACACATTTTTTTTATATCAATTTTCCAAACAAAACACTCCTTTATAATATATTTAGTTATGTATTGCCTAATGAAATTATAGATATTATAATTAAACATTTAAAAATAAAAATAAATTATAGATTTACTTTACATTATTTAAATCATATTTATTTAACTCAACCTAAAATTAATATACCATTTATATTTCATTAATTTCATTATTTTAATCATTTGATTCAAAGATTTAATCTATACTTTATTATTTAAAACTATATATATATTTAAATAAAGAGCAAAAGATATCCAAATCATATAGGGTATTAACAAATATGCTGAAAGTTTTGATTTTTTATAAAAATAATAAATAGTTAATCCTGTAAATAATACAGTTAGTATTAAGTCTAATAAAGCCCATCTTATTTTTAGATATGTAAAAAATAAAGGTGACCATATAAGATTACATATCATTTGTAACACAAAAAATAATAATCCTAAATCATTAATATTTATTTTTTTATAAAATCTTACTATAAAAGATAACAATATTAATATATATAATATAGGCCATACTATACCAAAAACATAACTTGGAGGTGTTAATGGAGATTTTTTTATTGAATTATACCATTCTCTATTTTTCATTATAATTATAATTTAAAATAAATTATAATTTAAATATAATCTAAGATTTATTAGTTAAATAATAATATGTCTAACATAAAAAAAGATTTACTTTTATCTTTTCTTTTAAAAAATTATTGTAAAAATAATAACTATGATTTTACTACTTTATACACTAAATTATATAATGAAAATTTAATAAATATATCATACAACGAATTAAAATGTAATAATACTATACCAACATCACTTAATAATATATATTCTTTACAATATAAAGAAATAGAGAAAGTTCAACAGTTTGAACAACAAAAAATGAATAGAATTAATAATTATAACATTATCGATAATATTGGAAATGGTAGTTTTGGTTCTGTATTCAAATGTATAAATAATATAGATCAACAAACATATGCCTTAAAAATTATTAAACTTTCGTCTCAAAAATATGAAACGATTTTAAAAGAAGTACGATTAATGTCATCTTTTGATCATCCAAATATTATTAAATATTATTGTTCATGGATTGATTATAACAAAACAGATTTAATAGAAAATGGTAGTGAATCAGAATCAGAATCATCTATAAATAATAATCAAATATCAATTGATTATTTAGAAAATTACTATTTATATATTCAAATGGAATTATGTAAACAAACATTAAGTAATTATTTAGAAATTATACCATTTAATTATAATTCTAGACTAATTATATTCAAAAATATTGTTAATGGTTTAAACTACTTACACAATAATAATATTATCCATAGAGATCTTAAACCTTCAAATATTTTATTCGATAAAAATAATACTATTAAAATTAGTGATTTCGGTATGTCTATTAAACAATATAAATCTAATAATGATAACTTTATTGGATCTGATTTATTTGGAACATACATTTATAGCGCTCCTGAATCTTTAAAAGATAATTACTATTCAATTTATAGCGATATATATAGTTTAGGTATAATATTATTTGAATTATTAAATTCTTTTACTACAATTATGGAAAAAAATATAGAAATTAATAGATTGAAACAAACAAACACATTTAATCAACTTTTTTTTACATAAATACAATTTAGAATCTGAATTTATATTAAAATTAATAGATATACGCCCTAATCAAAGATTAAACACAAATGAAATATTAACCAGTATAAAAATATTATTTAAAGAAAATTAAATATTTAATTATAACTAATGAAGCTTCCTGAATTATTTGATATTATTTATTGTGACTCAAATATCAAAGAAAAATATAGTAATTTTATAGAAACATTTGATTGTAATAATTTACTAAATACTCCTAAAAATATATCTTCGCAATTTGTTTTAATTATTTCAAATAATATAGTTATGAATAAAACATATAATAAATTAAAATTGGAATTTCATAATATTGATAAAAATAATATAAATAATGACTTAATTTTAAATACACTAAATAAATTACAAACTATAATTAATAACTCATTATCAGATGACGAAAATGAAATCCTTATTGAAGGTCTAGATAGTTATATGGAAGAAGACTATGAGTCTCACAATGACGAAGACGAAGATGACCCTTGGAATGCAGCAGTAGATGCATTGGCAGAAGCTAAAGCTAAAGCTAACACTGATGATAACGATAACAATTCTTTAGAAGTTGAGGATAATATAGTTTTACCAGAAAAAGTTGAAGATAATATAGTTTTACCAGAAAAAGTTGAAGATGATATTAAGACAATATTAAAAAAAACAGAATATCTACAAATACATATATTACAAAAACAATATGAAAATGATAAAAAACTTAAATATTTAGCTACTTTTTTATTAAATAATACATTAAAAATACCAAAGGAATTAGATATAACAAATGAAATATTTGGAAAATATGATGATGGGGTAAATATAGATTCACTTTTTTCTTTATCTGATTATTATAATAATACACATAAAAATTATAATGATTATAATTCTATTTACGATTATCTAGAAAATTATGATATTATTGATCCATATTTATTAAATAATTTAAGTAAAATATTATCTGGGTTTTATCTAAATCATAATGATATTAGATTTCAAATTATATTGAAATTAATAATATTAACAAATATAGGAGATCATGGAAATATTATTAAAAAAATTAGTCATAAACAATTTAGTAAAAATAATTCTATTAATAATTATTTTATTCATGATGAACTTCATACAAATTTTTTTGAAAAATTATTAATAAATAATATTCATATATATTGTGATGTTTGTAATACTAGTATAAGTAGTAATAGTAAAACTACATATTTTCATAATGATTATGGTGGTGATATATGCGAACATTGTTATTCTATAAAACAAGATCAATTTAAATCACGTATTAATCATATTAAAAATAAAATTTTACTCATTGGGAGAATTGAATTATTTAAAAAAGAATTACAAATAACTAAAACATTTTTGAAAAAAAGAAAATTTAAAATTAAAAAAAAGAATTACTATCTTTTATTAGAAAAAATGAATAAAAATTTAATAAATGAACCCACCGATGAACATATATGTAAAATTTGTTATAGTCCATTATGTGATGATATTTATGTTGGAAGTGATTGTGGTCATTGTTTTCACAAAACATGTATTGAACAATGTGATAAATGTCAAATTTGTAGAAAAGAAACCAAATTTATTAAATTATTTTTATAATAGTATAATATAATGACACGTTTAAAATGTAAATCTAATGAAACTATAAGAAAAACTTATACACGAAAAAATGGTACAAAAGTAAAACAAAAATGTATTAGAAAACGTAGTATCAAAAAAATAAAAAAAGTAAAAAAAGTAAATAAAGTAAAAAAATCAATTATTAAAAAATTTAAACCTATAATATTATCTTTAAAAAAAGATGAATTAAAAAAATATGGATATAAAAATATTAAAACACTAGGAGTTAGAAAACGTAGACAATCATTAGCAAAAGCAATAAATAATTATGGAACTAAAAAAGTATTTCGTAAATTGGGTATAGTCAAAACATTACATAAAAATAAAAATGTAGATTTAGCAAAAAAATATTTAAATAATATGGTTTGGTTAAGAAAAAAATTTGATAAAGATTTTAAAGGATCCTATAAAAATAGTGCTTTATTTAAGTCTAAAAAATAATTTATATCATTTTGGGTTCAATTGATTTATTTGTATCAGGATCTATTAATATAGTCCTAGTATAATAATATATGTCTGTATTTACTATTTCGCAAGAAAATATCCAATCATATCTATCTAGACCATATCCTATTATTTTATAAAATAATGACATTGTTGGAATAATTGGGGAATCGTCTGTTAACAAACCTGTTTTACTATCTTTTATCTGTTTACTTTCAACCCATTTTATTAATTTTTGTTTAAATAATACTTTCGGACCACCCTTCATTTTTATTTCTAACAAATATTTTTTAGTACCATCCCATTTAATTTTTTTTTTTTCTTCATCTGTTGCTAAAGACATATATTTTTTTTGGTGTGCCCATTCACACAATCGGTCTACATCTAGTGCAATTTTAGGATAGTTTGGATATTTTACTTTATAATAATAATCGTATTTATCTATTGCCTCTAAAAGACTTTCTTCATCGATATCTCCAAAAATCTCATTCAAATGTTCTCTATCTTTCATTAAATTTTTAGTATTTCCTTTTTCTAGAATTATATATGGTATATGAATCAATACCATTTAAGCAAATTATAATATTTTTATTTAAAAAAATATGTTAAATCAATTTTATTGATGTCTATTACTAACTTATTTAATTAAATTTAAGTATAGTTAGAAACAAATTATCATCATTTTTTTTTAATAAATTAATAACCTCTTCTTTGGATACACTACATTTTTCTACAATAAATTTAACATATTTTCTCCTTTTTCTGATTTGTAACTATCATTTAAAGGTTTTAAGGAATGTAAATTTTTTAGTATTTCATTTTATATAATAATTATGTTTTATAATTAACGGACCCGGTTGGATCATCTGCTAATTTTAATTCTTTAAATGATGTAAAAGAAAAATTTAAAAATAATGTTAATATTACTTGTCCTATTATTATAAATTTTGTTAATGGATCTCTTTTTGCTATAATATCGCCAAAACCTACTAATGTACCCACCATACTAGATAAATATAAATATTCATAAAATTCTCTCTTACCATCTTTTAATCCATCAAATTTTGATACATATTTATTATCATACAAATAATAAATTATAGAAAAAATTAAGATTGAACCTAAATTTATTAACATCCAAAATATTAATGATTTAATAAAAAATAATTTATAATCTGTTGGAAATACATGTGTATTAAAATAATTTGTTCCAAATGTTTGTGTAATCTTTTTATTTTTTATCATTAATATAATACAATATTATTAATGATTAAAAATAACATATCAATATGTTTCTAAATTTTCTTTAATATCAACATCTTGTTTATTCTGATTTAAATTATGTTTATTAGTTTTACTACAATTTTCTACAATATAATATAATATTGTAGAAAATGGCATTACTAACCAAAAAATATTAACCCACATAAATGGTCGCTCAGTTAACCATCTATCAGCTGGGAAACTACTATTGTTATAATTTACATTTGTAGACTCTGTTTCTTGAATAAAATATGAAAACATATATAAATAACTATTCATAAATTGTGTTCCCATAGCAACACTTAAGGTTATTAAATAATTATTATGATATCCTATAATTTTAAATATTATAGCAATCAAACTAAATAAGGCACATTGTGTACAATGACTCCCTTCAATAATACGACTCCAATCATCTGTATGACTCATATATTCTCGATCTGCCCAAGCACCATATTCAGCATAAAATATTTTTGCTAATTTTGGTGGCCAAACATAACTAAAATCATACGAATTCGTCCATACATGTTCATTTGTTATTATTAGATTATTTGCCATAATGGTTACTTCATTGTAATTTGAAATATATGCCACTTCCCATATACCAGTTAATATAGTCATCATAACCCAAAAATATGTAGGTTTATTAATTTGTTTCAATGGAGAACATAGACTTAATAGTGTTATTGATCCAATGAAATATAATAATATTTCTAATATCCCAATAATATACCCTCTCATTTTATTAATTATTAGTTTAATTATGTTTAAATGATTTAATATTTTAAATTTCTGGATTTTTATTAAAAATATTTAACAATTATATTCAAAACTTTTTTTTTTTAAATTTCAAAAACTTTTTTTTTGGATTCCCCCCCCCCTCAAAAAAAAAAATGAATTGGGTCTTTTTTGTAATTTATAAATTTATAAGAGATTTACATAATTATTTTAAGTTTAACACCATAAATATAAGAAATAAAAATGAATAAAAAAGTATAAATTTAATAAAAAAAAGTATAAATTTTATATAACAAATATGGTGTTAAAAATAAAAAAAGTATAAAAAAGTATAAAAAAAGTATAAAAAAAGTATAAAAAAGTATAAAAAAAGTATAAAAAAAGTATAAAAAAGTATATTTAAGAAATTAAAAATATAATATTACCATATATAATGGTCTTATATAATTGTGAATGTTGTAATTTCTCTTCTAAAATTAAAACTCATTATAATAGACACCTTAAAACAAAGAAACATAGTGATAATAGTAATAGTTTTGTTATATCTATGGTGATGAACACAAATGAACACAAAATGAACACAAATGAACACAAAATGAACACAAATGAACACAAAATGAACACAAAAAAATCAGGTAAAATAGAAACTTTTGAATGTGAATTTTGCTTTGAGTTGTTTAATACTAAACCTAGTAAAAGGAGACATGAACTACATTATTGTAAACAAAATAAAAATATCAATAAATTGCTAAATGAGAAAAATAAACAGATTAAAAAGTTGGAAAAAACGGTTGATAAGTTAATTGATAAAGCTGGAAATACAACTATTAATCATATTCAAAGCAATCAATTAAATCAATTAAATCAACAAAATAATATAAAAATAAATAATTATGGAGATGAAGATCTAAGCCATATAACTGATTTCTTTAAAACACAATTAATTAAGGGTCCATATGGAGCAATACCAAAAATGATTAAAGCTATTCATTTTAATAATGACAAACCAGAAAATAAGAATATTAAATATCCTAATGTTAATAAAAATTATGTTAAAATAATGCAAAATAATAAATGGGTAGTAAAAAACAAACAAGAGATTTTAAAAGATATGATAGATAGTAAATATCTAATATTAGATGATCATTATAATTTAATATTAAATGGTGAAAATATTAGTAAAAATGTAAAGAAAAACTATATACATTTTAGTGACAAATATGATGAAGGTAATAATAATTTACTAAATGAATTAATAGATGATTGTGAATTAGTTATTCTTAATAATCGTAATTAATTTATATGAATACTAATATATGAATAATAATTTAATTATATGTGTTTCATTTTGTATAATATTAATAATGATTTTATTTTACTATATTATAGGGTGTGATAATTTATATAATAGTAATGAGTATGATGAAATAACCCCACAAACATTAGTTAATATGTTTTCTTTAAAAAATATAGCAATTGTTAATGCATTATCAGATGATTTTGTATTAAATACATATCCTACAAATATTAATAATTCATACACAAAATCATTTATAGATAAACAAAATATAAAAAAATTTGATAAAATAATTTTATATTGTGCGAATTATACATGTGGAGCAGCTCATAAATATGCTAAAAAATTAATTAGTAAAGGTTACAAAAAACATAATATAATTTTGTATGATGGTGGTATTCATGAATGGGCAAAATATAGTATATTATATCCAAGTAATTTTAATATTTATGATATAAATACACGATTAGTATTAAAAGAAGCTGAATTACGAAAAATAATATCTGATTTTTCACATTTTTCAGAAAATAAAAAACATACGAAGTATGGAAAAAAATATCCAGAATTAATTTTACAAAATTCAGCAAATGATAATTTTTATAAAAATTTAAGAATTCCTAAAAATAATAATTATAATTTTAATTCTAATTTATTACAAAATAAAGTATGTGTCGTTACCGGAGGAACAAGTGGATTAGGATTAACAGCTGTATATGCTATGTTAAATAATGGAGCAAAACATGTAACATTAACATATTTTAATAACGATGAAAGAGCAAAGAAAGTTAATAATGAATTATCAAAACAATTTGATAAAAATAGATTTTATGTATTAAAGGCAGACGCTAGAACAGTAGAAGGAAATTTATTAACTTTTGACGCTAATTTAAGAAAAAATAAATTAAATTTAAATACAGATGGAATTAATTGTGTAGATATAAATGCTGGTATTTTTGGACCAGCAAATTATAATAAAAAACATGTTCATAATATTTCTGAAATTGATTATAAAAAGGTAATAGATATAAATTTAAATGGTTATTTCTTGGCTATTAAATATTTTGTTAGACAAGCGATTGAAAATAATATATCAGATGGATCTATTGTATGTATTAAAAGTATTTATGGAAGCACAGGATCATTATTTTCAAATATAGCATATCAAACTTCTAAACATGGTGTTATGGGATTAGTTAGACAATCAGCTGTAGAATTAGCAAGAACTAATGAAAAATTAAAATTAAAATTTCCGATTAGAGTTAATGCTGTGTCTCCAACATTTACTAATACAGCTTTAACTGAACCTATGTTAAAAACAAATATAATAAATGAAACTTTAAAAAATTCTAATACATTAGGTAATTTAGCAGATAAAAATGATATAGCAAATGCGGTTATATATTTATTATCCGATAATTCTAAATCTATAACAGGTATTGATTTACCTGTAGATTGTGGAGTTTTAGCAGAATCAATTCCTACATATGAAGAAGTATTAATGTTAAATAATGAAGATATAGAAGAATTATCATGTTGTGGTAGCAAATTATAATTAGTTTTTAGTAACATAATTTATAAAAGAATTATTAGCATCTTTAAATCCTTCAGCCAATCTATAATATTCTATTTTTTTATTAAAATTATTTATATTATTTATATTATTTATATTATTCATATTAAAATAATTAGCATTTAATAATCCACTTGTTAAATATTTGATATTAAGCATTATATATCTATATATAATCTTTTTTTTAAATAAAAAAAACTAAGTTAAATTTTAGGATGATTTAATAGTATGATTCATTATATTAGATAGTAATCATATATTTAAGTAAAATTGAATAATATTTTTTACTATAATATGATAGTATATTCAAATAAACTGAATAACATGTCAAATCTTAACTCTGAAAAACTAGCAAATTATATTCAAATTAGATATAAAATTGTATTAGACAAAGAAAAATTAACAACATTACTAAGAAATTATAATTCAGTTTATGAAATATCACATAAAACTTTAATAAATTATATTTTTGAAAGTCTATTTGGATTAACATTAGATTCATTAAATAAATTAGCATTAAATTATAATGGTAGAGAATTAAAATTAGATAATACTATTAATAAACTACAAGATTATATCATTGAACTATCTAATAAAATAGATATGTTAACAAAAGATAATGAAGAATTACGAGATAATTATTGGAGATTAAACCAATCTATTATTAAACAAACTAGAAAATAGCATTCCAGCAATTAGTATAATATATAATAATATAAATGTCATACTATAATAATAAATAAATTTTTGTTCCCATGATTTACTACATTCACATTTATTAATATATAAATCTTGACTAAATTTAAATAATATATAAATATTACAAAGACCTATAATATAGTAAATATTATGTATAAATATCCAAAATGTATTTTTTATATTACAAAATATTAGTATAACCATAAATAGTGTTATTATGGAATAATATTTAATAAAATCTCTATACCATATATCAGAACATTTACAACCCATATATTCTAATTTCATAGTAAAATTAATAATTAATACATTAACTAATATAACTATTAATAAAATCATATTTTTAAACATATATTAAACTAACATAAATTATTTATCATTTTTACATTTTATCATTTTTTCTCGCAAATAAGCTACCAATGATAATCTAGTAAAATCCTTATCTATAGGTTTTATTTTAGTATTACAATGCCATTCATGGACGTCCATAGCAAGAAAATCACCATTTCTTACATCAATAGCAACTTTAAATTGTGGAAATCCTGTACACCCACCTTTATATTTTCCTTGTTCACATACAACAAGATTACCAAACCCTTGTTTTAAATCACCAGAATCTTTATGTAGTGCTGTTCTCCAATTATAATTAATAGTAACAGTACTAAAAGAAGTATCTTTTATAACATATTTAGTTTTATGTGCTTCATTATACTGTAATTTATGATTTTTCGGAATTAATTTTTTAAATTGTTTATCCATAGCTTCAATAAATGGAACTACTTTATCCCATTTTTCAAATTGTTGTGAAGTAAATGCAGTTGTTCTACAAGGATGAGCATTAGCACCTAAATTTCTATCTCGTTTATCATAATATCCAATAATATTACTTTGTGATGTATTTCCAAGACTATTTTTAACTATTTTCCCAGTTATTTTAGACTTATATGCTAATACACGAAACTTACTTCTTCCAATAAGTTGTGAGGCTTCATTCGCATACGAAGGCATTTTGTTTAACTTTATACGACCAGCAGAAGCACCTCTATTATCATGTTTTTTTTTAGCTGCGTCTTTAAGATTATCTAAGGCAATTTCACATAATTTTTTAGATAATACATTCTTTCTAAATTTAAATAATATTTTTTTATTATTATTTTCATCTAAATAATAACAATCACAATCATAATCTACAATTTTATCATAATGTTTTTCATCAAAATAATCACCTTCTTTATTTTTCATATATTTTTCACTTAATAATCTTTTGGCAATTATTTCAACTACTTTATTCTTCGAAGACTTTTTTTTTTTTAATTTATTCGTTTTTGTTTTTTTCTTTTTTTATTGTCCCATTAATAATCTTAAATATTTTTTTATTTCTAAAAATCGATTATCACCATAATTAAATATAAAATTAAATCAAATAGAAAAAAATTAATATTATAAATTATTCATCACTATATAAAACTGATATAACGGAAATTTGATTATCACCATATTCAAATCGTTTTCCAATAATTTTACATTGGATAGCTTCTCCTATTTTTAAATTTGAAAAAATTTCATTATCAATATGATGTTGTCTAGCTAATAAAATATTTAAAGGTGATTCTTTATCAACTGAATCTGCTAAAATACCCATTTTATTTATATTTTTAACTTGTACATCAATAATAGCACCTTCTAATGGATTACAAACCTCAACTGAAAATACAATATTATATAATATATTACCATTAAAATGACTAGCTAATACATTTCCTATACTTCTTTTAATAATTTTAATACAATTAGGTTTTATGTAACCGTATTTAAGACATTTTCCTTCAAACTTTTCTTTTAATTGTTTTAAAATATAATCATTAATTTGATTATTAATATATTTAGGTTCTATAGATAAAGATTTATTAATAGTCGTTTTGATAAAAAGGTCATCCATATATTATTTATTATTTATTTTTTTTTTAAATAATAATCAATTTTAAAATAATTTTAAATTTAATTTAATTTTTTTTATTTAACTCGTATTCTATTGTTTCTTCTGGTCCATATAAATATCTGTATTTTGTATCTTTTAAATCAAGATCATTTAGTATTTGCTCTAATTCTAAACATAAAGTGCTTTTATTTGGAATATTATTATTATTTGAATATATAGTCTTTGCTTTTAATTGTTCAATATATTCTATAATTTTAGATTTTTTCATTCCATCATTATTACAAATACTTCCAGTTTTAATTTGTGAACCCTTAGTGTTTGAACCTTGGTTGGTTTTATCACGTATTTTAAAAACTAAAATATTTTGAGGCATTTTTAATTCATAATAACCTATAATATTTGCTGGAATACGTTTTTTAGATTTTTTAAATGAGTTTTTAATTTGTTTTATATCATTTAAATTACCTTTTTTAAATTGTTGTTCTTTTATATTACATTTCATATAACGTATTTTTTTATTATCAGCAATTTTATATCCCCATATTTTATCATTTTTAAGTGATTCACATATTAAATCTTTTTTACAATATAATATATTATATAGAGAATCTTTATATTTTTGTAGATTAGGTGAAAGATCATTATTTATTGATTGAATAATTAAATATTGAATAATTAATTCTATTTCTTTTAAATAATATTCATCAGTTTTTTTAATTTTTTTAATTTTTTTAAGAATACTGTCTTTTTCTTTTATAATATCTTCAAACGAAATGGTAGATGTTTTACTTTGTATTGGATTATTACCTAGTTTTTCCAATTCTGATAATGTATTATTTCTAGATATATTAAAACTATTATATTTTTTAGTATTAGTATTATTTTTTCTAATATTATTAAAAGATATAAATTTACTACTATTATTTTTAATAAATATATAATAACCATTTTTATGTATTATTTTTCCTTTACTACCATTTTTAGATAAAATTTGTCCAGTATAATTTAATAATTTATTTAAAGCAAAAAATATTAATAATGGATCAATATCTAAAATTTTAATAAAATCATCTAATGTATAATAATAATTTTCTTTATATAATTTTATTATTTCATTCATAACATCATTTATATTATCTTCTATAATTTTTTTATTAATTGTATCTTTATTTATAGTTTTATCAATAGTTGATGGATTACATTCATAATCACATTTTTTATAATTACATTTTTTAGAAAAATCAACATCATATTCTTTTCCAAAATAATTACCATGTTTATTTAAAAGACAATCAACTGCACTCGTTTTTAATAAATACTCAATTTCAGCCATTTTTTTAGATTTATTCTCAGCATTTCTATATGTTTCTAAATCTATAGTTTCAATATATTTATTTCTAGTTTTTTTTTCTTTTACAGCAGCATATAAATATATTGTTACATTTCTATCTTTAGAATCTAAATCTATATGAGAACAATTACGAATACCTCTCCCTATAACTTGTTCTAATCTATTTAAATGAAACCATGGTTCTAAAATGTGAACATGTCTAATATAAGAGAAATCTAAACCTTCTGCTGCTGTTTGTGTTCCTAATATTATCTTTATTTTATCACCTTTTTTATTTGAATCTTGTATTTTTAAATATTCGGCATAGGCATTACTAGATAAATCTGAATTACCAGATATAATAATATAATTACCTAATTTAGTGCCTTTATTATTTGTAAGAGGATTTCCATATTTTGTATAACCTAATTTTTCTAATGCTAATGCTATAGGTATAATACCAGAATTTAGATATTGTGAATAAACAAAATGAATACCATCATTTTTATCTATATTTTTAACAAGTTCAGCAATTTTAGTAGAATAATTACTTAATTCACCTAATTTAAAAAAATCTTTATAATCATCGTCAATAATATTATATTTAATATCCTTACCATTTTTAGTAGTTTCAATTATATTATTAAATCCTTTATCACTTATAAAATTTTCTAATTTAGTAGTTCTAGTCTCACGCATTTCTTTATTTGATGGGAATACTATATTTGAACACATAATACCAGGTTGATTAAAAGAACCCGTTTCATTAGATGTTTCCATATGTTCATATAATTCTAATTGTCTACCCTTCATAACACATGGAACTATTTTTAATTCTTTTATTTTATTATCTTCATCTATCATTTGTCCATTTTTATCTCTACTAGGCATATTTTTAGAGTCTATTAATAATTTTGAATTAGGATATAATCTTTTTGGAAATCTATAAGGATCTTCACCTCTCATATAAGAAATATAACCATGTATTTTACGAATAAAATCATCTCTCATACTTGGTATCATAGTCCCATTAATATCCATATATTTTTTAACATTAATAATAGATCTATTATCATTACGTAACATTAAATTAATTAAGAAAAATATTTCTTCTGATGTATCAAACATAGGTGTTGCAGATAATAATAATAATTTCATATTAATAGCATTTTGAACTACTTTTTCTAATAATGGAGGTAATACTTTTAAATCTGTTGTTTTTTTTATATTATGAACTTCATCTATTATCATTACAGTATTAGAAAATCTCTTTTTTAATTCTTTATTAAAATAATAAATATAATCAGATTCATTATATTTTTCTTTAATTTGTTGTTGTATATTTTCTATTAAATTAGCAAATTTCTGATATCCATAAAATTCATATCTTCCTTTAATAATTTTACTTATCTTAGATTTAATTTTTTCTTGAATTTGTTGTTGCTCTTCTTCTGTTTTTGAATTAAATATATCTAAATCTATTTTTATTTCATCTAAATATTTTGAACCAGTACATTGATAATAAGGTGTTTGTTTTATAACTTTTTGAATATTAAATATATTTTTTACAAAATTTGCCTCAATACTTGGATTTAATAATATAATTACTTTTTTATTTAAGTTTTTCAGTTCTTCACTATATTGTTCTGCTATAGATATACTAGAACATGTTTTACCAACACCAGTTCCATGAAATAATAACATACTATTATAAGGTGTATTAGGTGATAAAAAAGATTTTAAAAATTTCTGATTCTCAGTTAATTTAAAAGCAATGGTTTTTTTTTCTTCTTCAGTTTTATTATACATAGGATCACATAATTTTTTAGAAAATAATTCTGTTTCTATATCATTTAACTTTTTTCTTTCAGGAATTTCATTTATATTAAATTCCTTTTTAGAAAAAATTTTAGTATTAAATAGAGGATCTTCATAATCAGGATAACCTTTAAATTTATCACTAAAATTAGATTTATAAGATTCTTTAAGAATTAGATCCATAATTATTAATAAAGCTTCATAACGTAATTTTAGTTCTGATTTATCTATTATATTATCTTTATTTAATTTTTTTAAAATTTTATTAGATTCTTTTATAAGTGACTTAGTTGTTTTAAACTTAGATTGACTATATTCATTTATAAAACCTTCTAATAATTTATTTGTACTTTTCCTAGCAATACTATTTTCATTACGTTTTTCTTGTTTTTTTGTTTTTACTTTTAATTTTTTTTTTCTAGTTTTAGAAGAATCCATTAATATAATTATATATTTTAATTTGATAAAATTTTATGAAGTTTTTCTAATACATTTTTTTTTTCAATACTATAACTTCTAATTACATTCATACATTCATCAAATGTAAACCAATTAATATTACTTATTTCTGATACTTGACTAAAATTATTTTTATCAATTTTTAAATTATTTATATTATTTTTAGCGTTAGCAACATAATATTTATGTTTGTATCTTATATTATTTGATCCTGAAAATAATTCATCAATAGGTTCTATTTGATATACCAAATTATATTGTGTTTTTTTTAATCCAGTTTCTTCTTCAAATTCTCTTATAGCACAATCTAAATTTGATTCTTTTAAATTACGTCTACCTTTAGGTATACCCCATTCAGGCGTATACCATAATATTTTATTATTATAATGAATAGTATTCAATGAAATTAAATTATTTTTAATATAAATACCCTTTTTAAGTAAATTAAATTTTTTTTTCGAAGTATCATATTCATTATGATAGTTATTATTGTCTTTCTTCATCCATAATTTATTCCATAAATAATCAAAGTTATAATTTATTAATAATAATCTTTCATTTTCTGTCATAATTTCAAATAACCTAATTATATATTTAATATTTTCTAAATTATATTTACCTCTCATAAATTCAACAAATCCTAATGTGTCTTTTCTTTGTACTAATAAATATTTTATATTATTATTATCTTTTCTAAATAATATAATTCCAGAACTTATGATTGGCGCTAAACATTTTCTATAAACATGTCCATATTTACCACAATTACCACAATATAATGTATTTTTATTCATTCTAATAATAATTAATTAAATATGTTTTAAGTTATTTTAAAATATTTGGTAAAATTTCAAATATTAAATTATATATATATATATATATGGATCCAACAGTATGGGGACCTAAGTTATGGTTTGTTATTCATACAATTGCATTAAATTTTCCAGAAAATCCTACATTTGAACAAAAAAAATCTTACGAAAGTTTTTTTGAAAACTTAAAATATATAATACCTTGTGATAAATGTCGATTACATTATACACAAAGACAACAAGTTAATCCAGTATCAAAATATTTGACTGATCCTAACGCATTATTTATGTATACAATTGATTTACATAATGAAGTAAATAAATCTTTAGGAAAACGAATATATAGTTATGAAGAAGTATCTAATTTATATAAACATCATTATAATAATCCATATAAATTTAATAATATAAAAGAAAAAATATTTAATACTAAAAATTTAGTAATAGTAATAGTAATAATAATATTAATTTTACTTGCTAGACATTATAAAAAAAAATATTTATTTAGAATAATAAAAACTTAAATATTTTACTTGATTTAATATAATAAAGATTTTTCAACTAAATATTTATAATTTTAAAAAACTTTTATATATTTATATGTTAGATGTTTATATTATTATAATATTTATAGTATTAATTATAGTATATCAATATAGATATTTGTTAATTAAATGTAATTTTATAAATTTATGTAAATATATATGGTTTATATTACCAATTATAACTATATATTTAGATAAAAATACAATATCTAAAATAATATATAATACTAATAATTATAATAATGAAAATAAATCAAAACGAATTTTAAATCAAACGACAAAAAAAGTAGTAGCAGCAAATCAAAAATGGAATTGTAATATATGTAATAATATATTAGATGCTAGTTATGAGGTTGATCATATAAATCCATTATATAAGGGGGGGACAAATGAAATTACAAATTTACAAGCTTTATGTAGAAATTGTCATGGAAAGAAAACAATTTATGATAAATTAAATATTTAATATATTTAATGAACCTAATTTTAATAATTATAATAATTTTAATAATTTTAATTTCATTTATGTTATATTTTTATTATAAAAATAAATATAGCACATATTTATATTTAGAAAGACAAGATTCAAATAAACCTAATAAAATATTAGATGAAGATATTATTAAACCTGCAGATGGTTATAATTATAGTATAGGATTTTTCATATATTTAAATGATTATTCTGAAAATTTTAAATATTGGCGCCATATTTTACATAAGGGAAATGAATTAAAAAGTACAGATATATTAGATTATACTGATTGGGATCAATTAACACAAGATATTTCATATCAAAGTCCAGGAATTTGGATGAATCCAAAATCAACAACACTAAGATTCAGTTTTACAACCGAAACAAATAAACATAATTGTAATTTACACGATACAAAAATAGAGTGTAATAATCATTTAAATTGTAAATGGAATGGGAATTGTATTTTAAAAGATCAACACGCTACATATATGGATGATCCTATACCTATAAGTAATATAGAAATGGTATATGATGTTGAATATTTAGATATAGAAATTCCATATAAGAAAATGACACATATATCATTTGTCTTAGAAAATAAAATTTTGAATTTATATTTTAATGGAAAATTAAAAAAAATTCATAAATTTAGAGGTGATCCTATAATAAATAATTATAATATGTTTTTTAATCAACAAAATAGTTATAATGGTTCATTATTTAATTTTAACTATATTCCATATGAAATTGATAATAAACAAGTTGAAGAAATGTCTAAAGATATTCCTAATATATCATATATTCCAAAAAAAACTAGATTTTATAATTTTTTAAAACGTTTAAAATTTAAAGAAGCAATACAAAGTTTTTTTATTTAATAATTATAAATGGAAAATAATTATATTATATTAATTACATTATTTATTATTACATTTTCTATTTTATGTTATATTTATTTTACTGATTTTGGTCATACAAATTTATATGATAATTATGATTTATTTTATGGTGATAAAGCTTTATATATTGGTTCTGAAAATATGCCTATGTCAGAAGAAAGTTTAAAATATTCATTTTCAATATGGATAAGAACTAATAATTTATATTCAAATTATACTTGGAATAATAATTCTAATATTCCTAAAACTATTATAAATAATAGTGGGAGTCCTAATATACTTTATTTATTAAAAGATAATATAATTAGAATTCAAATTTCTTATTATGGTTCTCAAAATACAATTGAATTTTATAATATAGATTTAGATAATTTTGAATCACAAAAATGGATACATTTAGTTATTACTGTAAATAATAAACATGTAAATGTGTTTAAAAATGGAATATTAGTATCTTCAAAAAAATTACTTAATCCAAATTTAAAAAATTATAAACCAATGTCTATTGGTGAAAAATATAATAATTTTAATGGTTATATAGGTCGTATTGATTACTATAATTATGATTTATCAAAAGATAGAATTAATAAATTATATCATAAATATTTAAATTATCATCCAAATACATTAATGTCATATGAAAATTATGAATATTTGAAAAAAGATAAAGAAGAAAATAAAATAAATTTAGATAAATATAAAAATATTTTCGTATAAATTTATTTTATATATATATTATAAATGACTTATAAAAATAATATTAATTCACAATTAAATAAATTAATTAGTTCAAAAAATAATAGAAAAAATACCTATTATAATAAAAGTTCTAGTAGTAATGTTTTTGTAATAATAGGTATTATTTTATTATTAGTTGTAATATGTGTTTTGGGATATTTTTTGTATAATTATTTTAGTAAGGTTAGAAAACAAATGTCTAAATCAAAATTACTTGTTCCATATATTAGAGATGCTACTATATATAAAAGATTTACTAATAGTTCTATTCCACAATCTATTTCAGGAAATGAGTATAATATAAACATGTGGTTATATGTGAATACATATTCTTATAGATTAAATGAAGATAAATGTATATTATTTAAAGGCGATATTGCTAATTCAATCATTAATGATATAGATGATGTAGTGAATGAAAATGCTAATCCAAGTATTTGGTTAAAAAAAGGTGAAAATACATTAGTAGTTAAAGTTGGATTAGATACATTATTAGATAATAATGGTGGTTCTAAAACAGATACATGCGAATTTAAAAATTTGCCATTACAAAAATGGGTAAATGTAAATGTATCGATGCGTAATAATGTACTTGATATTTTTATTGATGGAAGTTTAGTAAAGAGTTGTATATTAAAAGGATCACCTACTATAAATTCTGGGGATATACATTTATGTAAACAAGGTTCTGAAGGTTATGGATTTAGTGGATATATATCAAGATTAGAATACACAAATAAAGCACTAGATTATGATAAAATAATAGATAATTATAAAAAGGGTCCGGTTGTAAATATAGATAATGGATTTTTTAATTTAAATTTATAGAATTAATATATTTATTTATATTATAATATGAATCAAATGAATATAAATAATCCAATAATATTACAAATAATATCTATAATAGTTATATTATTAATTATTGTTGTTATAATGTTTGGAATAAGTAAATTAACAGAATATATGTTTTATAGTAAAAATAATAGTCCTTGGATTTTAGAAGGTAGTGTTAATGGTAAAAATAGTAAACAAATTATTCAAGATCCAAAAAATGAAAATTCTATAACATTATATAGATCTGATAATCAAGAAGGAGGCGCTGTTTTTTCATATAGTTTTTGGTTTGTTATTGAAAATATGCAATATAAATACGGTGAATGGAAACATATGTTCCATAAAGGTAATAAATCATCAAATCCTAATAGAGCACCTGGTGTTTGGATACATCCTGATAAAAATATAATACGAATTTATATGAATACATATAAAAAAATATATGAATATTTAGATATAGATAATATTCCTATAAAAAAATGGGTTCATTGTGTAATAGTTCTTAATGGTATATATTTAGATGTATATATAAATGGACATCTTAAATCTAGAAAAAAATTAGATGGTATGCCTAAACAAAATTTTGGTGATTTATGGTTAAGTTTGTATGGTGGATTTGATGGATATATATCTAATATGAGATATTTTAGAAAAGCATTAAAATATTATGAAATAGAAGATATAACTAAAAATGGACCATCAAATCAAGAATGTTTAGATTCAGGAAATTTACCACCTTATTTACATGACAACTGGTGGTATGATTTTTAATTTATTATTTATATGATGAATATCTTTTGATAATAATTGAATATTTTCTTGTGTATTTTCTTCTAATATATTTATTTTTGAATCAAATAACTCAAGTTTATTTGTTATTTTATCTAATTTATCATTTAATTCAATAAAATCTAAATTATTATAAAGATTAATACTTGAATATGGATCATTATTTTGTAAAGGTTCCAACAATGACTTATTATAAATTACATTTTGTTTTCCTTTACATGTATCAAAAATATTACCCATTATATTATATATTTATTATATATTTATTATTATATATATTAATAAATTTAATTAAACTTTATAATTAATATTTAAAAGAAAAATATATATTATTATTAATTATGACTGTTGGATCATTATATCAAATTAATAATTTAAACAAAAATATAACCAATAATTTTTTAGAATCAAATCCACAAATATCATTTTATAAAATAGTTTATAGAAAACATAGTAGATTTGCTATGGAAAATATACAATTTGATAATTTATCAAGACACACATTAGATTATGATGATAATGTTATTATAAAATGTGATATTCCAAGAAATGGAGATTTACTAAAATCACTCTATTTTACATTTGAATTACCCAATATTTATTCAGGAAAGAAAACTACAAATAATATTAATAGTAATTATGAATTTAAATGGATAAAAAATATTGGAATAAATATTTTTAATCATATCAAATTAAAATTTAATGAACAAGAAATTGATAAATTATACACTGATTATTTAAATATTTGGAAAGAATTAAATTTAGAAGGAGCTGAAAAAGATATGTTTAACGAAAATATAGGACATATACCTGAATTATATGATCCTAAAAATAGTCCAGGACAAAATGGAAATTATCCTCATATAACTAATAATGATCAGTATGATAAATATATAGGTAAAAATATAGAATTAAATGGTAATAAAATAGTATTTAATAATTCTAATATTATGGAAAATACAACAGATAATTATAGTGATTCTATATTTCCATCTATATTAGGTAGAAAAATTAAAGTTCCCTTATCATTTTATTTTTGTAATAATTCAGGATTAGCAATTCCTTTAATAGCTTTACAATATACGACAATCAGTTTAGAATTTGAAATGAAAAAATTTCAAGATTTATATACAATTATAGATACTAAATATACCGAATCTTCAAAATCATTTAATAAAAGAATAAAACCTGGAAGTGACGATCATCATCAAATAAATAATTTTACAAATAATTTTAATTATAATATAAAACCTAATGTAGAAGGTGAATATATATTTTTAGATACAGATGAAAGGAATAGATTTTCTAAATATGATCATGAATATTTAATAGAACAAACAAAAATAACAAATAAAGATGGATTAGAAATAAAAAATAATAAACAAGAAACAAATACTAAAATTATTGGATTTAATCCGATAAAATATTTAATATGGGTTGTTAAAAGAGATGATTTTAAACATATTAATGAATGGAGTAATTATACAAATTGGATTAATCCAGATATTCCACCATATTCAAATGAATATATATATTCTGAACAGTTTTACAATTTAAAATCTACAAAACATGTTTTCTATAATCCAAATATAGCAACTCATAAAAATCTATATAATATAGCAAATTTAAAAAAAAATATTTTAACAAATGTTAAATTAGAGTTTGATGGAAATATCCGTATAGATAAAGATGGAGATTATTTTAGTAAACAACAAATATATCAACATTTTAAAAAAAATACAAATGGTATATATGTATATTCATTTTCATTAAATCCTTTAGAATTTCAACCATCTGGGTCTTGTAATTTTACAAATATTCACACAGCTAAAATGTATTTTAAAAAGGATTTACACACTGATAATTTTAATGAACATAATTATAAAGCATACATCTATTTAATAAGTTATAATATACTTGTTATAAAAAGTGGTCAAGGAGGTTTAAAATTTGTTAATTAATATATTGTTTAATATTAATGTATAAAACTAAAAAAAAAATTAGTTTAAAAAAAAAAAAAAAAAAAAAAAAAAAAAAAAATATTAAAAAAAAAAAAAAAAAAAAAAAAAATAAAAATATTAAAAAATAAAATATTAAAAAATAAAATATTAAAAAATAAAATATTAAAAAATAAAA